>ERZ779632.40-NODE-40-length-80850-cov-7.450399_pt1 | contig 80850 bp, 73 predicted proteins | sample MGYA00514194_ERZ779632 | MGnify/ENA primary metagenome ERZ779632 (study PRJEB29562, sample SAMEA4376704) | mouse gut metagenome | isolation source: Cecum | study: EMG produced TPA metagenomics assembly of the A DSS colitis mouse model was used to assess the microbial... | reverse complement strand
GCAAGCGGGTGGTCTATCCGCCGGCTGACGATATTTTTAACGCCTTTCACTTTACACCGCTGTCAAAAGTGAAAGTTCTGCTTTTGGGGCAGGATCCTTACCACAATGAACACCAGGCCCATGGAATGAGCTTTTCGGTGCTTCCGGATCAAAGGGAAATCCCGCCTTCTTTACAGAATATTTATCAGGAGCTGCACGATGATCTGGACTGTTATATTCCGGATAACGGGTATCTTCAAAAATGGGCCGATCAGGGTGTGCTTTTATTGAACACGGTGCTGACCGTGCGTGCGCATCAAGCGAATTCCCATCAGGGAAAAGGCTGGGAGACGTTTACGGATGCGGTGATACAGGCTGTAAACGAGCAGGATCGGCCCATTGTGTATCTGCTGTGGGGGCGTCCCGCACAGAGTAAGATTCCCATGCTTACCAATCCCAAACACCTGATCCTGAAAGCGCCGCACCCGAGTCCGCTTTCGGCGTACAGGGGATTTTTCGGGTGCAGACATTTCAGTCAGTGTAATGAATTTCTCAAGGCGAACGGGGAAGAACCGATTGACTGGCAGATTGAAAATATAAATAAGTAGCGTTGGTTATAGGAAACAGATAAAAAGAGCTTGCGAAAGGAGTTAGTGCATAAGATGAATAAAACGCCGTTTGTAACAAGGGAACAGATAGAGGAGATCGTGAAAACTTATCCAACACCCTTTCATATTTATGATGAAAAGGGGCTCAGGGAGAATGCCAGGGCCGTGCAGGAAGCCTTTTCCTGGAATAAGGGATTTAAAGAATATTTTGCGGTGAAGGCCTGCCCGAATCCGTTTCTTATTCAGATTTTGCACGAATACGGCGCGGGCTGCGACTGTTCGTCATTGACGGAGCTGATGCTTAGCAACGCGCTGGGCATCAACGGCGGGGATATCATGTTTTCATCCAATGATACGCCGGCACAGGAGTATGCCTATTGTGCGCAGGTGGGCGGCATTATTAATCTGGATGATATCACCCATATCGACTTTGTGGAAAAGACGCTTGGAAAGCTGCCGGAGACCATGAGCTGCCGCTATAATCCCGGGGGCGTATTCCAGTTGAGCAATGGCATTATGGATAATCCCGGCGATTCCAAGTACGGCTTTACGCCGGATCAGCTCTTAGAGGGTTATCGGATTCTGAAAGAAAAAGGAGTTCGGCATTTTGGCCTGCATGCCTTTCTCGCCAGCAACACGGTGACGAACGAATATTATCCGCAGCTGGCCAGACAGCTTTTTGAGGTGGCGGTTCAGGTGAAGGAGAAGTCGGGCGTACAGATTGAGTTTATCAACCTTTCCGGCGGCGTGGGCATTGCGTACCAGCCGGATCAGCAGTCCAATGATATCCGGGCTATCGGAGAAGGGGTTCATAAAGTGTTTGACGAGGTGCTTGTGCCCGCAGGGATGGGCGATACCGCAATCTATACCGAGATGGGCCGATTCATGACGGGGCCTTACGGCGCTCTTGTGACGCAGGCGATTCATGAGAAGCATACGCATAAAGAATACATTGGCGTGGACGCCTGTGCGGTAAACCTGATGCGGCCGGCCATGTACGGAGCCTATCATCATATCACGGTGCTGGGAAAGGAAAATGCACCCTGCGATCATGTGTATGATGTGACAGGATCCTTGTGTGAGAACAACGATAAGTTTGCCATTGATCGGAAACTGCCCAAGATTGACAGGGGAGATTATCTTGTCATTCATGATACGGGAGCCCACGGATATGCCATGGGATATAATTATAACGGCAAGTTAAAGTCGGCGGAGCTTCTGCTGAAAGAGGACGGGAGCGTGCAGCTGATCAGACGGGCCGAGACGCCAAAGGATTATTTTGCGACGCTGGACGGGTTCGATGTGTATGATAAATTAGGGCTGTGATACAGAGCCGTGCAATGCGGAAAGGACGTGTTTTAAATGAAGGCAGTAAACAGGATTAAGGCAGCCGCTCTGGCGGCGCTGTTATTGTTACTGACGGCATGTCAAAGCGAATACGGAAAGAAAATAGAGGATCTGCCGGCACGGGAGGGAGACAGAACCGTACACATAGAGTCTCAGCCGGCGGATGATCAGGATACTGCATTGCAGGAAGGAGAAGCAGGCGAAGAAACCATTGAAACATCGGAAGCAGAAACAGGAAAGATGCAGATACAGCCCCAAAACAGAACAGAGCCCTGCGTTACTGACGGCGTAAGCTATTATTTCAGGACGCAGGGGAAATACCTTGGCGTTTATAACGGAACGGATTTTGAGGATATCTACATTAAAGGCGTTAATATGGGCCTTGGAAAACCTGGTTATTTTCCGGGGGAGGCGGCAATCACAAAAGAGGAGTATGCCAGATGGTTTAAGCAGATCAGTGAGATGAACGCGAACAGTATCCGAGTCTATACCGTACAGCCGCCGGCATTTTATGAAGCTTTTTATGAATTTAACCAGGAGGCTGAGGAGCCGCTCTATCTTTTCCATGGCACATGGTATGACGAAACCAGACTGGTGGAAACGGCGGATGCCTTTGACGAGCAGCTTTATACAATCTTGCAGCAGGATATGAGAGATATCGTAGATCTTCTGCATGGCAACTGTACGATTGCGGAACAGAAGGGAAAGGCATACGGGACTTATCGGTATGATATTTCTTCTTATGTCATCGGCTGGATTCTGGGGATCGAATCGGATGCGACTTTTGTATCGACTACCAATGAAAACCATCCGGATATCGACTCTTACGAGGGTACTTATATCAGCGCCGAACATTTGGAACCCTTTGAAGTGTTCTGGGCGCAGACGGGAGATTATATTCTCAGCTATGAGATGGAGCATTACGGGATGCAGCGGCCTCTGAGCTATTCGAACTGGCCCACGGCGGATATACTGGAGCATCCCAGCGAAACCATGGCGGAAGAATACAGTGTGGATCTGAATGTGGAAAATCTGGAGGCGTCGGACGCGTTTCCCTGCGGTTTGTTCGCATCCTACCATATTTATCCGTACTATCCAAACTTCCTGTATACGGAACTGGAATACAGCAATTACCGTGATGAGGAAGGAAAGGCCAATACCTATAAAGCCTATCTGGAGGATCTGATGGCGGAGCATCACATGCCGGTGCTTGTGGCGGAATTTGGCATTCCCGTGTCACGGGGTATGACGCATGCCAATATTTATACCGGATTTGACCAGGGCAATAAGTCGGAAACCCAGCAGGGAGAAATGCTTGTGTCCATGATGGAGGATATTTACGATACCGGCTATGCGGGCGGCATCGTTTTTACATGGCAGGACGAGTGGTTTAAGAGAACGTGGAATACGGAGGGCTACACAAATCCTGACCGAAGGGCCTACTGGTGCGATATGATGACCTGCGAGCAGCATTTTGGTCTGCTTGATTTTGTGGCGGGAGAAGGGCAGGAAACAGTGATTCTGGACGGCGACGCTTCTGAGTGGGGCGCAGAAGATATTTTGCTGGATACGGGAGAGGAAACCCTTTCGGTCAGGCATGACTGCACCTACCTTTATCTGATGATCAGAAAAGAGGGCGCGGATTACGATTCGGATAAGTTTTATATTCCCTTTGACATTACGCCAAATTCAGGAAGCCTGGCGTACGAGGACAGGAAGCTTGGCGCACCGGCGGACTTTATGCTTGTTCTGGACGGACGGGAAAATACGCAGTTGCTTGTGCACAGCTATTACGATTTATACCAGTATGAATATGATAAATATGATAAAGAGATTGAGACAACAGACGAAATGAAGCAGCCGGACAATCAGCTGTTCCAGCCCATTTTTTATCTTGTGGAGCGGGAGCTTGTTTTGCAGGATCGGGCAGAGATTATACCATTGCAGAGATTTCCGGCGGGACAGATGGTGTTTGGAACCAGTGATTTTGATTCGGACGAATATGATTCTCTTGCCGATTTCTGCTTTCGGGATGATATTCTGGAAGTCCGCATTCCATGGCTTTTGTTAAATTTCAGGGATCCGTCGGCAAAGGAGATAGAGGATGATTTCTGGAAAAACAACGGGGTTTCGGGAACATTTATTGAAGATATCAGGATCGGGCTTGCGTCGGAAGAACAAAAAGCAATTGAAATGAAGCCGTATGAATGGGAGACATGGGATTACTATCCTTATTTTGAACGTCTGCGGAAAAGTTATTACATTTTACAGGAACAATTTGCTGAATTATAAGAGAACTGTTTAATAAAACCATATAATATCAAGAATTGTCAGAAAATATGGGGGGGGGGTATTTTTTCAGAAAGCATTGCCTGTTTATCCAAATTGTGCTATGATTAATGTTAAATAAGGTGTAGATGGAAATCTTATGCGGAATTACTGTTTAAGAGGATCGGAAAGCGTTGGAAGCAAATGAAAAAGACTGTCCGCGTAGCTCATAGGGCGAGTAACTACATAACATCGCTTATATTGGCTGTTGTAATTGCCGTATGCGTTGGAGCTTTTCTCTATGAATCCGGACTTTATCTGCACGGGGACGATATATATGCCCAGTTATATAAGCTGGATGCGGTAGCGGCATCCATGCGGGAGGGCGCTTTGGTTCCGCTTTATGCGAAGGATTGGTATAACGGATATGAAATTTTTCGGTATACTCCGCCTACCGCTTATCTTTTTATCATAATGATTTCCGGCGTCTTTGATGTGGATTATCATATCAGTATTTGTATTTTTTACGGTATCATGGCGTTTATTTCCATGAGTGGGTTTTTGCTGATAGGCGTAAAGCAGAGAAAAGTAGTGGCAGCCTTTTTTGCCGGAATTGCGTTTCTGTTGCTGCCATCCACATTTACAGCGGTTATTTTGGAAGGCAGTCTGGATGTTGTGATGGGACTTGCGCTGATACCGCTGATTCTCTATTTTCTGCACGGCTTTATTACATGGAAGAACAGGCTGGCGATTTTACCGTTTTCGATTTTAATGTGCCTATTGGTGTTATCCCATTATATTCTGGCAATTGCTTTCGGCGCGGTACTGGTAATTTACCTTATTTTCCATGCATTTGCCATAAAAGAATGGAAATTTGCGGCCGCGGCAATCGGCAATATGCTGATGCTGTATGTGGTGATGGGATATTTTCTCTATCCCGCTTTGTCGGGCGGGCTGTTGACCAGGGTGCATTCCGCACAGTGGGATGTGGAGTTCTCACTTGGCATTCCGATTCTGGTCATTGCCATACTGGGGCTTGTTACAACGGACAGGAAGCGGTTTGCCGGATTTTTTCTGACAATTGTTTTTGCGGTATTGTCCTTTTCGGTTATGGAGCCTGTCAGGAAATTGATTGCTTCGCCGACGCTGCAAAAAAGCTATTGGTATTTGATCTGTGTATCGGCGATTCTTTTGATTACTTTGTTGTCTTGGGAGCGTCTGAGGATAATTTTTCTGCTGGCGGCTCTGGGCGTGATGGTAGGAGAAGGAGTCCCGCTAATGTTATCCATACAGGAGGGAGATCATGCCCTGCAGGAAAGCGAGGCGCTGATTGACGATTATTTATTGACGGAGGCGGCGGCCTGGACGGATAATCGGATAGCTCTTATGGATATGGCGACGCTGGGGGCTTTTCCCCATTGGTATTTTGCTCGTCAGGGCGTGGATTCCATGTTTGGCTGGGACTATGAGAATGCGCTGACCGTGCGGAATCAGATGTCACTGAACGAGGCGTTTTTTGACGGCTTTTATGATTATATGTTTGACAGACTGCTGCTGTATGGTAACGATACGGCTGTCGTTTTAAAATCACTTCTGGAAGAGGGGGCATACGGCACCCTGACTGCCGCGGCCGCCCGAAACGGCTATGAAGCGGTGGCGGAAAACGAGAATGTGATTGTATTTAAGCAAACAGCGGTAAACAGCGCCTATGGCGTGGTTACGCATTATGAGAATCTGGCGATTGGAGATAACGCTTATTATATCGGCTATATTTATCCGTCCTTCGGATATGGAGCCAGCGCGTGTATAGAAGATTATACGATTGAAGAATTATCCCAGTACCATAAATTATACTTGTCTGGCTTTACTTACCGCGAAAAGGAAAAAGCGGAGAACATGCTAAAGGAACTGTCCGCAAAAGGTACGGAAATATTTATAGACATGCAGCACATTCCGATAAACGCCATTACGGGCAAAAATGAGTTTATGGGCGTTTATGCGCAGTTTGTGCAGTTTATTGAGGATTTTCCTGTTTTGGAAAACGACAATGGAAATCAGTTCAAACTGGATTTTCAGGCAGGCAGATACGCTGTCTGGGATACGGTTTATGTTTCCGGATGTGAGGACGTCATTAAAGAAACGGCTTATGAGGATAAGAGCCACTTGGTATATTGGGGACAGAATCACGAGCCGAATGTAAATTTTATGGGATTTAACCTGATTTACTATTATCTGACGACGCACAATCAGGACTTGAAGAGATTCCTTGACGAAGAGCTGGGCCTCTCATCGGAAGAGCTGCCGCAGCCTGTTATCGTTCCGATGCAGGTTGAGAGGGAGTCAGACCGAATTACCGTGCACACACAGGAAGACCGGGTGAACTGTAATATTGCCGGTGTGGATACGCTAGAGACTGACAGGATTGTTACAATGCAGGAGAATATGCTTGTTGTCAATGAGGGAGATACAACACTAAGGATCGCTCATACGGGACGCACGGAAGGAATGTTTCTCAGTATAATTGGCATCGTTATACTGGGGATTATATGGATTTCCATTTATGTCCTGCTGGAAAATAATGAAACTGTAGGGAAAGAGGAAACGTAAAAGGAGGAAAAGGAAATGAGAAGGCAAACAAAGAAGTTGTTGCTTACTTTGTTACTGTCAGCTGCATTAGTCAGCACGAACATGCAGTTTGTATCTGCGCAGGAGGAAACTTTGTCGGATGGTGAAGAAACGTCGGACAGCAAATCTTCTGATGAGTCCTCTTCTCAGGATGCCGGGGAAGCGGAAAGTGACAGTGATACAAGTCAGGCGGAGAGTACAGGTTCGACGGAGCAGACGGAAAGCACGGCTCCTGCGGAGAATACGAATCAGACGGAAGGTTCGGCTCCTGCGGAGAATACGAATCAGACGGAAAGTTCGGCTCCTGCGGAGAATACGAATCAGACGGAAAGTTCGGCTCCTGCAGAAAATACAGCGCCGACAGATACGAATACCGGTAATACAGACGGCGGGAATACGCAGACGCCTGTAACGGATACGGACAATGCGGCTGATGGGAACGAAGCCGGTTCGGGGACAGAACAGGAAGGCGGTACAGGGCAGGATGCCGAGAATCCCGATACCCTTACGGGAGAAGAAGGCGCAGCGGATGATACCGCGGCGGCGGATCCGACGGAGAACGGACAGCCGGAGCAGATATTTGTGAATAAAAACGGTGAAGAGGTAAAACCCTCCGATCTGGTGGGCGTGGATTATAATACGATTGCGGAAAGCTATGACGGCGAAACCAACGCGGTAAAACAGTATGTTGTGTCCGATCAGGTTCCGGCAGGCACGATCATCAGCAGCTATGTGGATGAGAACGGAAATCTGGTGATGCAGATCAGCCAGGGTGCACCGGCAAGTACGGTGGAAGAGCCCGAAGAGGATAAGACGTTGCTGGAAGAGGTTGCGGAGGCTGTCGAATATGCATTGGGTTCGACGAGTGGCAGCAGCAGCTCCGCGCCGCCGGTAGACGGCAGCTTCAGCGGCTGGGATGACGTTCCCGCGTCTTATGAATTTAACTGGAATAAGCCGGACGCATGGGTAGACGGCACACATTATACGGATACGAACAGTACTGATGTACGGCACGAGATGAAGCTGTACAGCGATGGTGAAAACGTATATCTGCGCGTCGTTTATGCAAGAGAGTTCTGTAACGGGCAGGTTGCCAACGGTAATGATTTCCAGTTTTGGATTGATAAAAACCAGATGGCGGCATATCAGGTAGAATGGCCTGATGGCACGTCGCTTTCCAACAGCAACGCCGCACCGGGTATCTATCAGGTGGATGTGAGACACCGCGACAGCTCCTGGTCTTATGTGCTGACAGACGGCGCGGTTGCCTACTACCGCGTTAACGACGGTAATTTAAACAATGAACTGGAACTGCGGATTCCGCTTTCCGAGTTTGTAAAACAGAATCCGAATATCAATCTGGACAATTACAGCATGATCTCGTTCTTTACGCCGAACCTGATGCAGGATCATATATCAACGGCAGGTTCGCCTACGGGTGCAGAACCTTTTGCAGCGGCAGCCTTTTTGTTTGTACCGACCAGCTACATATGGTTGAAGAAGAAAGGTGAAAAGGAGGATATGGCATTTGCATGAGGGAAAGGCATGAAGCGTATTTATACCATATAACTTTTAATGCGATGCATAATCTGATGCCGGATGATCCAAGAAAAATGCATGCCCACACATTTTGTGTGGGCATCTATGTCATAGAGGAGCAGGAAGACCATCCATTTTTCCTGAACAGCGAGAATATTTTGCAACGGTATTTTAACCGTTACCGGGGAATCCGGCTAAACGAGCTTTCTCCTTTTACGGAGACCGTGCCGACGCTGGAAAATATGGGCGAGGTCTTTTATTGGGATCTGAAATCAATTTTCAAAAAAAACGGAATGAACCTTCTTCTTCTGGAAATGGGTGACAGTCCGATTTCCTCATATTGTATCGGGGAACGGCCGATGATTGGGAATGTTTACAGTCTGGCGCTGGAAAAGTCCGTGGATGAATATTGCGAGAGGGTTCGGCAGAGATATGCGAAGCAACAGCAGTGGAGGATGGAATAGATGATTAAATTTGCCATATTGTATATTGTGCTGCTTGCTGTCTGGATTTACATTCTGACGGTCTTTAAAAGAAGAAAGCTTGAATTTTTCTATTTTCTGACAGGCAGTATCGGAACGTTTTTGTTTTCTTTTTTCCTGCTCCGCAATGTCCTGACTAAAATTTTAACCACGCTGACATGCTTTTTGACGGGACTTCTTGGTAACGCTTTGGGAATCTTTAAGGCATACACATCGCATTCCATTCTTTTTGTGGAAAACGCGGACGGTCCTATTTCCCTTTATGTGGATTTTGAGTGCGGCGGCGTGATTGAAATTCTGGTATTTATTTCTCTGGTGTGGTTCTTTGCCGTGTATTCTGTAAAGGAAAAATTTGCGTTATCGGCTGTGGGTGTTTTGTGGATTATGGCAGCCAATATTATCAGACTTTTTTCCATCTGCCTGATTATTAACTGGTTTGGCAATGAATCTTATTATGTTGCGCATACCATTGTAGGAAGACTGCTTTTCTATGCGCTTTCCATTATTTTGTATTTCTATGTTTTCACAAGAGCACAGATACGAAAACAACGAGTAGGAGAGTTTGGATATGATAGCGAGGTTAGCAAATGAGATTTTCTTCTGGGCTGCATGGATTATCATTCCTCTTATCATAGAGATCATTCCGGCGGTAGGCAATTTCTTTATTTTATTGTTTAAACGTGTCAGGTTGGCCAAAGATATTAAGCTGGATTATTTGCCAAATATCACGTTGATGATACCGGTCTATAATTCCGGTCAGACTTTATACCGCTGTATTGAATCTGTCGATCATTCCACTTATCCGAACCATCTGATTGAAATCATGCTTGTGGATAACGGATCGAAGGATGACAGTTTTGAGATTTTCCAGAAGGCGCAGATTGCGTTCCCGGAGCTTGCCATGTGGTGGATGCATTCCAAGCAGGGGAAATCGAAAGCGCTTAACAAAGCGATTTTCAACAGCAACGGTAAATACATTATCAATATTGACAGCGACGGCGTGTTGGACGAGAATGCCCTGATGAATATTGTCCGGCAGTTTGAAACATATCCCGACATAGACTGTATGACGGGCGTAATCTTGATTGAGCCCGCTCTGATTGAAGAAACCAGGGGATTCTTCTTAAAGCAGTTTAGAAAGCTGGAATTTATGGAGTATGCGCAGGCCTTCCTTGCCGGCAGAAATTTTGAATCGCAGTTTAACAGTATTTATACGTTGTCGGGCGCTTTTTCTTCCTTCCGCAAATCGGTATTGATGAAAACGTTCCTGTATAATACGAATACAATCTGTGAGGACACGCACCTGACGTTCCAGATTCGGGCAATTTTGAAGAAAAAGGTACATTTGTGCAATGACGCCATTTTCATGGTGGATCCGATTGAAAGCGTCAATAAGTTTTATACGCAGCGGCAGAGATGGCAGATCGGTGAACTGGAAGTTTCTCATATGTTCCTGAAAAATCAGCTGCACAATCCGATCAGGGGGTATTTCAGCGATTTTGTCATCCGCCTGTTGATGACGGACCATACTTTTGCTTTTCCGAGGATGATCTGGTATTTTGTGCTGATTGCGCTGGGCTGCATAAATTATAATTTCCATAATGTTATGGTAGCCTGTGTGCTTATTTACGCGCTTTACGTATTCAGCTCATTTTTATATTATCTGAATATTATTTCGTTTTTAAGGGGATATCCTTCGCTGCGCCGGTATTATGCGAGAAAGCTGCTGTATCTGTTTGCGCTGCCGATATTTAATCTTTTTGCCTTCTTTGTCAGGTTTGCGGGAATTATTAATTCCATTAAGCGAAAGAGCAGCTGGAAGACGCTGACATTTACGGAAGAGCGAAAAATGGTCAACGAGACGGTAAAGCATGACTTTTTCTTTATCTTCCACATACGGGCGTTACTGCTCAAAATACTGGAAAAGCCGGTAAAATTACCAAAAAAGAGGAGAGCTCATGGGAAACGCGTACAGACAATATAAGTTTAAATTTTATCTGAATATGAACCATTATATTATTATTGATGATAAACCAGGAGAGGTGCATCCGCATACCTGGGAAATTATTATCAGCGTGATTGCAACACAGGATGATATGACCCCGTTTGCCAGTATTGAGCGTAAAATGGAAGAAATTATGGATCAGTATCAGGACAAGCTTTTAAACAGCTGTCCGCCCTTTGATAAGACAGTACCTACGGTGGAGAACGCCGCCAAGTATTTTTTCAGGCTCATTCAGGATAACATTATTAAAATCGGATGGATCTTAATCATGCTTGAGGTGAGCGAAACGCCGACTCGTTCCTATATTATTAATGCCCTTTTTGACGAAGACGAAATTTGGGATGAGTGGTATGAAAATATTACGAGAAAAAATATGGGCCTTTACGGGGATGGCAGAAAAATGAGTTGAAAAATCATGGATGCAGATGCATAAAAAACTTGCCAACAGGGTGACAGTGTGGTAAGATATAACTCGGTTATGATTTGCCGTAACCGAGTTTTTATAAGCTGGTGTGTCGGAATGGCAGACGAGGCAGACTCAAAATCTGTTGTGGGCAACCACGTGTGGGTTCAAGTCCCACCACCAGCATGTTAATAGCCATTTCACAGTCCTTATTTTGCCAATATATTGTATATATGCTGTATACAGACATTTAAAAAGGCAGCTGCCCTCTTTTTGCGAGGTGCAGCCGCCTTTTTTGCCATTTTTCAGTTAAACATGGATGTACCGGATATCACTTTTCTGTAAATCTTAAATCCGAGCGTGCCAAAGAGGCACAAAAAAGATTATATTTTAATCTCCTTTTTCCCCCAAAACTCCAATAAAACCGCACAGCAAAAAAATCGTTGGGTGAAAAGGAGCGGACAGATTTTCCCTGTAATCTCCGACATGGAGAATGCGCCGGAGATTACGCTCCAGAAGAGCAGGGCCGGCATGTAAATAAGACATACCGTTCTTTTGCAGAATTTTCACTTCATTTTTTTGTGTATGTTTTATTTATCCTGTGGAATCGGGACTACTATAGCAGAGTTTTTACGGGAGGATATGGGTATTATTACGATAGCTTTTTTCAATCATTTCCCGGGCTTTTTCCCAGCTCTGCGATGTATTGCCAGTGTAAAAACAGTTATATATGTCCGCCGCTGCTTTAGGGAGCATTCCCTCACGGGAGGCCCGGTATTTTAGCAAAATGGATTTGATGCACAAATGAATATAGGGATAGGAGGCGTGCAGGTTAAAAGCGGAGGTAAATGCATTGCTGATTTCACTCCGTCTAATGTGTTTCACGGGGCGGCCGGAAAGCCGGGCGAGCGCATGGTCTGTGCATCTGATCATGTGGCGCATTAAGATTCTTTCATCGAGGCTGTGCATTCTGACCGCGTGATTAAAATGAGCGCGGCTTCCCATGTGGCTTTCGGGGTCTGTCCGAATTTCGCGCAGGATAAGGGTCGGATATAATAATTCAGCGACAAATGGTTTTGGGTTTTCAAACCAGTTTGCTTTCCGGCGGATATGCCCCACGTTTCGCATACTTGTGATGTCCAGCCAGGCATAGGATTTTCCCATATAATTGAGAACGATATCCGGGCGGGTTCCGCAATTGGGCTGCTGCAATATGATCCGTACGCTAGGAAACGGGGGCAGCGCTCCAATCTGGATATTGACAAGATCCTCTACAGCGGAGCCGTAATAAGTATGCAGGAAATCAGGGATGCCATTTTTCGGTTCTGTCATAAAGAGCATGGCGCTGCGGTACCATAATCCCTGCTTTGGGCGGTTCTGATCCAGATTGGAAAGACTCAGCGCATGTTGGGCAGACGATATGACGAGCGCGTTAATTTGCAGTATACATTGACAGACGGCATGGTTTTGGTCACCGATAATATCATCCGTGTCACGATAATTGTAGATCATGACTTTGCCTTTAAGGTAATCGGCTCAACGATCGAAGCAAGCAGACTGGTCAGCTTTGCCATGCCCTCCGCCGGGGGCTGCTGTATTGCCCTGGCTGAAATCTCATATTTGGCAGTTTTGTCGGTGGTGCGGGTATTTTCCCGGGTAGTGGAAACATTTCCATGGACATTGAGTTGAGCGCCCCAGGCGCTGTAACCGAGTTCGAAGCCGGAGTCTTCTTTTTCTTCGAGCTTTGTCATGACGTTTTCTTTTACTTCCATGGTAAAATGCACATTGGCTTCGTCCATGGTAAAGGCGGGAACGGGGACCAGAGACAGAAGGGGCGCTTCCACCTGCATGGGAAGCTGTTTGGTTTGGCCGCTTTCGTCCAGAACGGTTCGATTGACGGTAAACTTGATGACTTTTGCTTTATAGGTTGGGTTATTCTTATCTGTGCCTTCTTTATCTTTTTCAAAGGCAAGACGAAACAGCTGATCCAGATAGACATTGCAGAGCTCAGCCTGTCCTTTGGCCGTTTCGATAATGGGCTGAGAGATCAGCAATCCCATGGGAATTCTGGTAAAGTCGGTTATCGGGTTGTGTGTGTTTGCCATACGATGTCCTCCTTTTCAAATGAGATGTTGTCAGAGCAGATTGCTCAGTTGGGTGTCGATCCGCGCTATGCCCTCGGGGGTGTCCGTACACTTGTAGGTGATTTCCAGTTCCCCGGCCTGACTGTTATCGGCAATGGTGTTCGCGTCAAATGTGTTTACTTCAAAACGGCCGGCGGCATCGGACAGGACTTTCATGTTAAGCTTTACCCTAACGCTGTCCATATGCAGGCTGGTGTGGGGAACAAGAGAGGCGAGAGGGGCATAGACGGTTTTCGCCTCCATACCGTTGCATTTGGGAAGCTCGATCTTAATCATTTTTGGCGCGAAGCTGTCGATGCTTCCGTCGTTTTGGACTGCTTCAAAATAGTGATTTATAAAATCACGGGTTGTATGTTCCTCTATGGCGGCATGCGCATTTTGAACGGAGACGCCGATACTATGCAGTAATTCCTGTATGTCCATAAGTATCCTCCTGTCAATTGGTTTCTAAGCGACGGTGCATATCCGTTCCGGCGGAATGTCGTACTTTTCCATCAAATGATCCAGGTTACAACTGATTTCCACGATCTGATGTTTTGTGCCGCCATCCACAGGTGCCCAGGCGGCGTATTGCATAAGAGACACCTGGCCGTCGCCGAGCTCAATTTTTTGTACAGCTCCCAGATCGGAAATAAAACATTTACCTGCAAACACTTCTTCCCATTTCATGGTAAACCCTGCATCCTCCTTTCCGTTTATTCTCTGTTATACGATATTCGCCTGTCCCGTGACTTATGCCTCGTATGATCAGCAGGCGCAGACCGCGGATCGTTTTGATTTGAATCGCCGTAAAAAACTTAAGTTAATGAAAAATATATGTTGACAAGAAGAAAACATCGTGATATTATTCAGATAAATATAATTCATATTTATTTGATAGGAAAAATATGAAATGAATCAAACAGAGAGGAGAAGGAAAATGAGACGGACAGGAACGATGGCGGCTGTGATGACGGGTATGAGAAATGACATGTGTTGTTGCTGCATGTCATGCTTTGTTGGAGTGCAATTACATACAGGACAGAAAATAAAGCTTGAAACGCACAGACGGTTTTAAATGTGCATGACGCTTTTCCCTGTGCAGGGAAGGGACGGATGAATTGCGGCGGCAGGCTTTCGGGCCTGTTTTTTTATTTCTCAGGAAAGCGTGCAGGAATGCGCAGGAAGGCAGGGCGGCGGAGGCCGACGGGTATAAGCCGACAAAAAGCAGATAAAAGGAAAAGAGGAGAAAATCATGAGCGATAAGAGACAACTTGTATTTGATGCATTTGACAATAAGGAAACGCAGAGGGTTCCGGTAGGATTCTGGTTTCATTTTGCACCGGACGATCTTTTTACCGACAGGCCGGATGTGATTCGCAGAAATGTGGAGGGGCATTTAGAATTTTATGACTCGTTTCATCCGGATTTTGTAAAGCTGATGAGCGACGGCTATTTCCGATATCCAAACCCTACGCTTACGAAGGTGGAAAAGGCGGAGGATCTGTTACAGGCGAAGAGCGGCCTGGTGGACGAATGGATTGACGCGCAGACGGCGTTGGTGAAGGAACTGACAGAGCATTTCGGAAGCGAGGTGGCGACCTTTTATAATATTTTCGCACCGGCTACTGTACTTGGCTTTGTTCTGGAAGAGACAAAGAGCGGATTGACCCTCGCCGAATTGGTTAAAAGTTATCCCGAGACGCTTCATTATGTGTTAAATGTAATCAAGCAGGATCTGGCAAGACTGGCGTTCAGGGTGATTACGGAGGGAGGAGCGGACGGTATTTATTTAAGCACAAAGAATATACAGGATAAGGCGGTGGGAAAGGAAGCTTATCACAGGTATATTACTCCAAGCGAGCAGGGAGTTCTGAATGTGGCGAATGCGGTCAGCGATTACAATATTTTACATATCTGCGGATATGAGGGAGCGAGAAACGATCTTTCCGTTTACAGAGACTATGATGTGAAGGTAATCAACTGGGCGGTTGTTGTGGAGAAGGTTTCTCTGAAAAAGGGGAAACAGTTGTTCGGAGGGCGAGCTGTGATCGGTGGCTTCGACAATACGAAAAACGGGATTCTTTACAGGGGAACCAGAGAAGAAGTGGAAAACGAGACAAAACGTCTGCTTGAGGAAGCGGGAACTACGGGCGTGATTCTTGGCGCAGACTGCACGATTCCCTCGGACACACCGATTGAAAGGCTGGAGTGGGTGCGTAAGACGGCAAAGCGTTACGGAAAATAAAAGATGGCAAGGCAGACTGGTCAGACAGAAACAGAGATAATGGAGAGGAGAGAACCAAAAAAGAAAGGCTCGAAAATGGAGGAGATTATGAAAAAGCAGATAAGGGTTAGAGAAACGGTTAGAAAAACGATTGCAGTGAGCGCCATAGCGGCGTTTGGCATCAGCGCGGCGGCTTGCGGGAACGTGGATTCTGCCGGAGGCGCAGCCATTTCGACTCAGGCAAAAAACAATGAGGCAGTGGCAGCCGGGCAGAATGCGGCCTTGGATAATGCACAGACGGAGGCGGGGGTTACAAAAGTTACGGTAGCCCATACGCAGGCGTACAAACCTTATGATTTTATCAACGAAAACGGAGAATCTGACGGTTATGAGGTTGCGGTGCTGAAAGCGGTGGACGAGCTGCTTCCTCAATACAGGTTTACGTATGTGGGAACAACCGATGACGATCTTTTAATCGGCATAGAGTCCGGCAAATATGACATTGGTACAAAGGGCGTCTGGTGGACGAAGGAGCGGGCTGAAAAATTCGTGTTTCCAAAGCACTATATCGGCACCAGTATCATAGGTATTGTCATTCGCAGTGAGGACGCGGATCAGATTAAGGATTTGGAGTCTTTCGCGGCATTCAGCGGCAATCTGGCTCCCATCGGGGCGCAGAATGCCCAGTATACGATTGTAGATAATTACAATAAAAAACATCCTGATCAGTCTATTAATCTGATCGCGGGAGACCAGTTCGAGGCGGCAGACGCGTATCAGTGGGTACTGGAGGGCAGATACGATGCCTATATCAATATCAGAACCTCTTTTGAGGCCAATGTGACGGCAAAGGACGGCGAATATCACGACTTTGCGGATCAACTGACCTATATCGACTATGAGGGCATTCCCACATGGCCGCTGTTTGCCAGCGAGAATCAGGCGCTTGCGGACGCTTACGACGAGGCGTGGGAGAAGCTGGAGGCTGACGGAACACTGGAACAATTACAGCAGGAATATTTCGGGTACAGTCTGTTTGATTATGTGCCGGAAGGGTATCAGATCGGCGACGATCTGTAGATACCGGGAGCGCCGGATAAAAGGAGAGTAGATGTCATGAGACCATTTCATCCACAATACATTTTAGAAGCATTACCCCAATTGGTTCTTTATCTGCCCGTGACTGTCGGCATTGTTATCGGAACGGTTTTCTTCGGCAGTCTGCTGGGAGTTCTCATGGCAGCGGGCAGAATCAGAAGGGGCAGAGTGGGTCGGGCTTTTGCAAACCTGTACATATATATAATACGCTGTGTGCCTTCCATCGTACTTCTGTTTTTAGTTTATTACGGACTGCCGGAGCTGTTGATTGGATTTGGAATCAATATCAACGATGCGGGGAAAGGATTTTTTGTCATTACTACCTTTTCACTGCTCTTTGCCGCTTCCATGGCGGAGGTTTTTCGCTCCGCTTACGAAGCGGTGGACCGGGGGCAGAGAGAGGCGGCGGTCAGCATTGGCCTGACGGAGTTTCAGGCGTTTTATCGGATTGTTCTGCCGCAGAGTGTTCGTGTGGCGATTCCCAATTTCACCAATGCACTGGTGAATCTGATGAAAGAAGGGTCGTTGGCGTACACGATAGGACTGATAGATATTATGGGGAAAGGCCAGTTGCTCATCGGGCAGAATCACGGTTCTTACAGTCTGGAAGTCTATCTGGCGCTGTTTATTCTTTACTGGACGCTGACCCTCCTGATTGAAAAGGGAGCGGACTTATCGGAACGGCGGCTGTGGGCGGAGAAAGGAAGGGAAGGAGGCGTGTCGCAATGCAGTTAAATACGCAGTTTATGTGGGAGACCTTTCTGCATGTTTTACAGGGAATACCGGTGACGTTAATTATCGTGTTGGTGACGCTGCTTTTTTCCGTGCCGTTTGGGTTTTCAATGGCGGTATCCAGGTCGGGAGAGGGGAAAATTGGGCGAAAAATCATTACAGCCTACGTTTCCCTGATCCGGGGGACGCCGGTGGTGCTGCAGATTCTTTTTCTGTACAGTCTGCTGCCAACCGTACTGAATTATCTGATTAAAGAGATGATGGGGCTGCCATACAATGTTTTTCGCATCAGTCCGATTTTCTATGCCTGTGCGGTATTTACCTTAAATACTACAGCAGTGCTTTCAGAAGTGTTTCGGTCGGCTCTTTCCACGGTCAATCGGGGACAGATGGAGGCGGCGCTTTCCATCGGTATGACGGCGGCGCAGGCTTATTTCAGGATTATTATTCCGCAGGCGCTTGTGGCGGCGCTTCCCAATATGTGTAACGCCACGGTTGGACTTTTGAAGAGCACCTCCCTTGCCTTTATGATGACTGTGAAGGATGTTACGGCCATCGCAAGGATAGACGCTTCCTTTGGGTATGACTATCTGGAGGCATATCTTGTTATTTTTGCGGTATATATAGTCCTGTGCAGCGCGGTGCAGGGGGCGTTTTATCTGACGGAACATATGGCAGCGGCCTATAAGAAGCCGGTTGCGTCGTGAGATGAGACAAAACCGTTAGGGGCAGAGAGAAAGAGGAAACGAGCCGTTTCTGGGACGGCGGAACGGAGTATGTTATGTTACAGGTAAAAAATGTGAGGAAAGCCTTCGGGGATAATCAGGTGCTTCGGGGCGTTGATATGGAAGTAAGGAAAGGCGATATTGTGGTGATTCTGGGGCCCAGCGGTTCTGGGAAGACTACATTTCTGCGATGCCTTAATTTTCTTGAGCAGGCGGACAGCGGCACTATGGATTTTGACGAGGTTCATACGGAGCTTAAAAGCGCCTCTAAAGCGGTTATTTCCAAAGTGAGAAAGAAGACAGCCTTTGTCTTTCAGAATTATAATCTGTTTCAGAATAAGACGGCGCTGCAAAATGTGATGGAGGGACTGACCGTGGCCAGAAAAGTGCCGAAATTGGAGGCTCTTGTAAAGGCAAAGGCGGCCCTTGATAAGGTGGGACTTTCAGAGCGGTACGATTATTATCCTTCGCAGCTGTCAGGCGGTCAGCAGCAGCGGGTGGGAATAGCCAGAGCCATTGCCGTAAATCCGGACGTTCTGCTTTTCGACGAGCCAACTTCCGCACTTGATCCGGAACTCATCGGTGAGGTGCTTGCCGTCATGAAAAAGCTGGCAAAGGAAGGGGCCACCATGATTATTGTTACCCATGAGATGAGCTTTGCGCAGGAGGCGGCAAGTAAAGTTATCTTTATGGATGGAGGCGTGATTGTGGAACAGGGCAGTGCGAAGCAGATTTTTACATCTCCCAGAGAAGAGCGGACGATACAGTTTTTGCGGCGCGTGCTCAGGGATTATGACTATGTAATCTAGGCAAAAATTTCCAATAAAAACAATGCTTTTTTTCTGTACTTTTTTACAAAACCATGATATAGTTGTTAAGAACGGTTACATAATGTGACAATTTGCAACATTTTTGTAATAAAAATGACATGGCAATTTGTCTTATCTGGTAGCCGGCCAACAAAGGAAAAAGGAACGAAAGGTACAAATGATAAAACAGAAAAAAGCATTGTTACATAAAATGAACAGAGGAATCAGACAGATTACCGCACTGTGTCTTGCAGGGGCGCTGGCGTTTGTGCCGGCACTCCGGGTAGAGGCGGTGGGAGCGGGAAGCTCTATTGCAAGAGGCATTGATGTTTCCAAGCACAATCTTGGCATCGACTGGAGTCAGGTGCCCTCATCGGGAGTATCCTTTGTGTTTGTAAAGGCAGGCAGCACCAATTCGGGCATGGACCCTTATTTCGACGTGAACATGCGGGGCGCTAATGCGGCGGGTCTGCGGACGGGCGTATATCTTTACTCCTATGCGAATAACGTGGAGGAGGCAAAAAACGAGGCGAATCAGCTTATTCAGTGGATCGGTAACTACACGGTCAGCTACCCGGTAGTCTACGATGTGGAAGCGCCCAATCACAAAAATATGTCTCAGGCGCAGCTGCAGGAGATGATCAATGCCTTCTGCTCCATCATTGAGGCGAACGGGTATTACCCGGTGGTTTATTCCAGCAGGAACATGTTCCGGGATAAGATTGGAAACATCGGCTATGACAAGTGGGTGGCTCAGTACGCGGACGCTCTTGAGTATAACGGAAACGCTGCTTTCTGGCAGCATACTTCTCACGGCAGCGTGGCGGGGATTCCCACCAGAGTGGATATGAATTACCAGTTTAAGGATTACTCTTCTGTCATTGTGGCGGACGGCTTTGCCACGCGGGGAGATCAGACGGTGTTCTATGCAGGATATCGGATGCAGAGAAACGGCTGGGCGAACTGGGAGAATAACAAATATCGTCTGGACGAGAACGGTTTTGTGCAGAAGGGATGTTGGTTTGAGGATGAAACCGGAAGATACTATCTGGCAACGCAGGACGGGCATGCCCTGCGGGATGCCGTAACGATTGATGGACAGGATTACTACTTTGACGAGAATGCGGTGATGCAGAGAGGCCTGATTACCAGATCGGACGGAAACTTGTACTATTATGATCCGGCTACCGGCGCATTACAGAGAAACGTGACGGTGACTGTGGACGGCGTTAACTACACAGTGGACGGAAACGGCGTGGCGACAGAGGAAATCCCCGTTTCAGACGCCTATGATAATGCAGCCTTTAACGCCGCCTATTATGCAAGAAATAATCCGGATATATATGAATCCTGCGGCAGCGATGCGAAGGCGCTGTACGATCATTTTATGAAGACCGGCATCATGGAGGGAAGGCAGTCCTCGGAGCAGTTTAGCATTAATGCGTACAGGGAGAATAATCCTGATCTGGCGGAGGCTTTCGGCGATGACCTGATGAAGTACTACGAGCATTACATTAACTGCGGGGTGAACGAGAACCGCGTATCCAGATAGGAGCCACTGATAAAACAGAACGGAAAACAGAAATGACAGCAGAGCCGCTTCGGCAGAGGAAGCGGCTCTGCTTTTGCGGCTCTGCTTTTGCATAAAAATCTCTTTCAAATATCCCTGTCATGGTATATAATAAAATCTGTATGGGCGCATCGCGTGAGAATGTCTGAAAAACAGCATTCTCCGCAGCCGGAAAGGCGTGGCGGGTAATGAACTGTAAAGAGGCAGAGAAAAAAATACCGTCCTTCCTGAATGATGAACTGGATGGAAGGGGCCTGGCGGAGTTTGTGGAACATATCGAGGACTGCCCGGAATGTATGGAGGAAGTGTCTATTCAGTTTCTGGTGACGGAGGGTATGGAACAGCTTGAGCAGGGCAATAATTTTAATCTGCAGAAGGCGCTTACGCTGAAGCTTGAAAATGCGGATTACAGGATTCGTGTCAACCGGGTTCTGCGGCATACCCTGGTGGCGCTGGAAGCTTTGGTGGCGGCAGCGATTATCGCGGCGGTGATTATCGTATCCATGTGACAGACAGAAGGGTTTGGAAATATATGGCTTTGAAACTGGTATTGATAGACGGACACAGCATACTGAACAGGGCGTTTTACGGCGTGCCGGAGCTCACCAACGGGCAGGGCCTGCATACCAACGCGGTCTACGGTTTCTTAAATATCATGTTTAAGATTCTGGAGGAGGAGCAGGCGGATTATCTGGCGGTGGCTTTTGACGTTCATGCGCCTACGTTTCGTCATGAAATTTATAAGGAGTATAAGGGGACAAGAAAACCGATGCCCACGGAGCTTCGGGAGCAGGTGCCTGTGATGAAGCAGATGTTGCAGGCTATGGGAATCTGCGTGGTGGAGCAGGCGGGACTGGAAGCGGACGACATTCTGGGCACCATCGCCAAACGCGCCGAGCGGGAAGGCATGGAGGTTTCTCTCGTGTCGGGCGACCGGGATTTATTGCAGGTGGCAACAGATCATATTCGAATCAGAATCCCAAAGACCAGGGGCGGCAGGACGCAGGTCGAGGATTATTATGCAAAAGATGTGGAGGCCGCCTATCAGGTAAATCCCATACAGTTTATTGATTTAAAGGCGCTTATGGGAGATACGGCGGACAATATTCCCGGCGTGCCCAAGGTGGGAGAGAAAACGGCTACGGAATTGATGGTGACTTACGGGTCCCTTGACAATATTTACGCCCATGTGGAAGAAATTTCCAAAAAGTCCATCCGGGAATCTCTGCTTGCCAACAGGGAGCTTGCAGATTTAAGCAAAACCCTTGCCACAATCAATGTGGATGCAGAGATTGCCTTTGATTTTGAGCGGGCCAGAATGGGGGATTTTTATACCGAAGAAGCTTATGTGCTCTGCAAACAGCTGGAATTTAAAAATATGCTGTCCCGTTTTACAAAGGAAGTGGCGGTGGCAAACGGGCAGGAAGCTTATTTTCGTACCCTTACGGAGTCTGCGCAGGCGGCGGCATTTTTTGAGGAATGCAAAAAGCGCGGCGAGAATACGGAGGGCGGATGCGAGATCGGGCTTGCCGTTTTTTGCGACGGCAGGGAGGCGGAGTCTGTCTGTATGGGGATTGCCCTTGCGGCTGGCGAGAAGGATGTGGTGTTCATTCCCTGTCAGGGTGAAGTGACTGCCGCATTTTTGCGGGAGCATCTTGTGGAATGGAACAGGGATAAGTTATGTAAACTAAGCATGTTTGACATGAAATCCGTCTATGATATGATTGAGTCCTGCGGCAAAGAGAGCATGTGGCGGGATGCGCAGGGGAAACAGGACGTGCTCTGTCCCTACCGAGAGAAACGATATTTTGACATCCTGATTGCCGCATATCTGTTAAATCCCCTGAAAAGCGATTACCAGACAGAGGATATTGCCGGGGAGTATCTGGGACTGACCATTTCCGACAGGAGCCAGGTGTGTGGAAAAGGCACTTATGCGGAGGCTTATGAAAAGTCTCCGCAGGAGTTTGCGGTTTATGCCTGCTATCAGGCTTATGTCTGCTTCGCGGCGGCAAGGACTCTGAGGGACAAACTGGCGGAGCAGGGAATGGAGGAACTGTTTTACGAGATCGAAATGCCTCTTTCCAGAGTGCTCTTTGATATGGAACAGTCAGGAGTCCGGGTACAGCCCGAAGAGCTGAAAGCTTACGGGCAGGCGCTGACCGGTCGGATCGGAGAACTGGAGCAGGCCATTTACCGGCAGGCGGACAGTACCTTTAACATTAATTCCCCCAAGCAGCTTGCAGAGATTCTCTTTGTAAAAATGGGCATTAAGGGAGGAAAGAAAACAAAGACCGGGTATTCCACAGCGGCGGACGTGCTGGAAAAGCTGGCGCCGGATTATCCGATTGTATCTGATATACTGGAGTACCGGGGACTGATGAAATTAAAGTCCACCTATGCGGAAGGGCTTTCGGCCTGCATTGCAAAAGACGGCAGGATCCATTCTACTTTTAATCAGACGATTACGGCAACAGGGCGGATCAGTTCCACAGAACCAAATCTCCAGAACATTCCCATGCGTATGGAGCTGGGAAGACGAATCCGAAAGGTGTTTGTTCCCAAAGAGGGCTGTATTTTCATGGATGCAGATTATTCTCAGATTGAATTGCGCATTCTGGCCCATATGTCAGACGATAAACAGCTGATTGAAGCCTACCGTATGGATGAAGACATTCACAGGATTACCGCTTCCAAGGTGTTCCACACGCCCTTTGAGGAGGTGACGGATTTACAGAGGCGAAACGCCAAGGCAGTTAATTTCGGCATTGTCTACGGCATCAGCTCCTTCGGGCTCAGTCAGGATTTGAGCATTTCCAAAAAGGAGGCGGCGGAGTATATTGAGCACTACTTTGAAACCTATCCGGGCGTAAAGCGGTTTCTGGACCACATGGTCGCCCAGGCCAGGGAAAAGGGTTATGTGACGACGATGTACGGGCGCAGACGGCCCATTCCGGAGCTGTCCTCCAATAATTTCATGCAGCGATCTTTCGGGGAGCGCGTGGCTATGAATTCTCCCATTCAGGGGACGGCGGCGGACATCATGAAAATTGCCATGATCCATGTGTGGGAAAAGCTGCACAGCGAGAACTTAAAGTCCCGTCTGATTTTGCAGGTGCATGACGAGCTTCTGATCGAAACGGAAACCGGCGAGGAAGAACAGGTGCGGCGGATACTGACGGAGCAGATGCAGCAGGCGGCGTCTCTTGCGGTCGTTTTGGAAATCGACCTGCATACGGGGACGGATTGGTATGAGGCGAAATAACTGTGCGAAAAAGGGCAGGGCAATGAAGGCATGAAAGTAATCGGAATTACGGGCGGCGTGGGCGCGGGAAAGTCTGCGGTACTCGCCCGGCTGACACAGCGAAGCGACTGCGGCGTGATTATGGCGGATCAGGTGGCGCACCGGCTGGAAGAGCCGGGGGGCATATGCTTTGCTCCGTTGACGGCTCTTCTGGGAGAAGATATACTGGACGATGCGGGCAGGATTGACAAACAGAAGATGGGCGCCAAAATTTTTGGAGACGAGACGTTGCTGCAATGCGTCAACGAGATCGTGCATCCGGCGGTAAAGGCGTATCTGCTGGCAAAGATCGAGGAGGAGCGGGCGGCGGGAAAGCTGCGGTTTCTCTTTATTGAGGCGGCGCTTCTGATTGAGGAAGGCTATGCCGGGATTTTGGACGAGCTGTGGTATATTCACGCAACGGAAGCGGTCAGACGACGACGGCTGAAAGAAAGCAGGGGCTATTCGGACGAAAAAATAGACGCTATTTTTCACAGTCAGCTTTCGGAGGAGGATTTTCGAAAGCACTGTAACGTGGTGATAGAGAACAACGGAACGCTGCAAAGCGTTTACGCACAAATAGAGAAAGAATTGGGGGAAGACCAGTGGCAGAAGTAAAAAAATTTCCGGGACAGTTGGTATTTGGTCTGGATATCGGGACAAGAAGCATTGTCGGTACGGTAGGGTATCGCATAGGCGGTAAATTTCATGTGGTGACGCAGAGCGTCAGGGAGCATCAGACACGAGCCATGCTGGACGGACAGATTCACGATATTTACAAAGTGGGCGGCACCATAAAAGAAGTCAAGGCGGAGCTGGAGGAGCGAATCGGCAGGCCCTTAAAGGACGTCTGTATCGCGGCGGCGGGTCGTGTGCTGCAGACAGTGACGCTGCGTGTAGATCAGGAGCTGGAAACCGACAGAGAGGTGACAGGAGAGGATATCTATGCACTGGATTCCCTTGGCGTTGAGAGGGCCTATGCGGAGTTTCTGGAAAACAATGATCTGGATATGAAATTTTACTGTGTGGGATATTCCGTTGTGCGCTATTATATGAACGGCTATACCATAGGAAATCTGGAAGGACACAAGGCAAAAACCATCGGCGCCGACCTGATTGCCACTTTTCTGCCCGAGGACGTGGTGGATGGTCTTTACAAGGCGGTGGAGGTTGCCGGTCTGGATGTGGTAAATCTGACGCTGGAGCCTATTGCGGCCATACAGGTTGCCATTCCCGAGATGTATCGGATGTTAAATATTGCGCTGGTGGATGTGGGCGCGGGCACCTCTGATATTTCCGTCACAAGGGACGGCAGCATTATTGCCTACGGTATGATTCCCATTGCGGGAGATTCCCTCACGGAGGTGGTGGCGAAGCACTGCCTGGTGGACTTTGCAACGGCGGAACAGATCAAAAGGGATACCGGCGTAAAGGATGTGATTGAGTACAAGGATATCATGGGTCTGACGCAGACGATTACCACCGAGGAAGTGGAGCGTGTGTCGGCGGATGTGATTGACAATATGACCAGTCAGGTGGCGGAAAAGATCAAGGAATTAAACGGCAATAAATCCGTCAGCGCCGTGTTTGTGGTGGGCGGCGGCGGCAAGCTTCCCGGTTATACCGAAGCGCTGGCAAAGAAGCTGGAGATTCAGAGCGAGCGCGTGGGCGTCAGAGGCGGAGAGGTTATGCAGGACATCACCTTTTTGGAGGAGGATGCCAGGACGGATTCCCTGATGGTAACGCCCATTGGTATCTGCTTAAGCTTTTATGAGCAGAGTAATAACTTTATATTCGTGTATTTCAATGAACAGCGCGTGAAGATTTATGATAACAGCAAGGCGGCCGTGGTGGACGCGGCCATGCAGGCGGAATTTGCAAGCGACGGTCTGTTCCCGAAGCGGGGGAAGGAACTGAACTTTACGGTCAACGGAAAACCCCGCATTGCAAGGGGAGAGCCGGGAGAGGCGGCCCGTATCACCGTAAACGGAAACGAGGCGGATATTTATACCCTTATTCATCCCAACGATCAGATCCGTGTGATCGAATCAACGGCGGGAGATCCGGCGCGGATGACGCTGGGACAGCTGCCCGAATTCGGTTCCAAAATGTGGGTCGAGGTCAATGACAGGAAGGTGGATCTGCCCAAATTTGCCAGCGTGAACGGGGAATTGCAGTCTGAGTATTACGAGATTCAGGAAAACGATGAGGTCGAGATTCTTGGCTACTATACGGTGCGGCAGATTTCAGAGTTTATGGATGTGGTAATCGACTGGAACATGAATATCTATGTCAATAACAAGGTTGCGGATATGGATACCAGAGTTTACGAAAACTTTTCGGTGATCTGGACGCTGGAGGATTTGCAGCTTTCCGACGTGGAGTTTTACCAGCCGGCGGAGGCGCAGGAAGAGCGGGCCGGGCAGAATGACAGACCGGCGGGAACGGCTGGCTTTACCATGGCGTCGCCCGCTTCAAAGACAGCGGCTGATTCGGCGGGAACCGACAGGACGGCGGAAGACGTGACGGCAGCGAATGGACCGCAGGGCGAAGCGGAAGACTTTACTGGGAAAGAAGCGGATGCGTCGGGAAGCGCCACAGAAACTTCGGCGGCACAGGCTAAAGCAGTCGTTTCAGGAGCAGACCAGATGGAGAACGGGCCGGCAGCAGACGGGCAGAAGCCGAGGGGCGCAAGGATTGTGATGGGCCCCGGCGTAAAACGCGCCGAGGAGGAGGCGAAAGCCAAAGCCAGAGCAAGGGAGGAGGAAGCTGCCCGGGCAAAGGCACAGGAGGACAAGCGCAGGGAAGAAATTTTGAACAAGAATGTGCCCATGTCCATCATTGTGACGGTAAACGGCGAGCAGATCAAGCTTACCGGGAAAAAGAACTATGTGTTTGTGGATGTGTTTGAGTATATCGACTTTGACCTGTCGAAACCGCAGGGAAGCGGTATTGTGACAAATCTGAACGGCAGGGAAGCTCAGTATATGGAGAGTATCCGAAGCGGAGATACGATTGAGATATACTGGAAAAAATAAGGATAAAAGAAAGGCGGCTGTGGATAAAAATCATGGCCGCAAAAGGTTTACATAATTATGAGGCTATGCAGCATTGCCAGCGGCAGCAGCGGAAACTGCGTTTATGTGGGCAGCGATACCACACATCTTTTGATGGATGTGGGAATCAGCGGTAAAAGGACGGAGGAGGGACTGCGTCAGCTGGGACTTACCATGAAAGATATTGACGGCATTTGTATCACCCATGAGCATACGGATCACATAAGCGGGCTGGGTGTGCTTTCCAGAAAGTACGGTGTGCCGATCTATGCGACAAAGGGAACTGCGGAAGCGATCAGGCGCACATCTTCTGTGGGACGGATCGACGATTCTCTGTTTCAGATTATTACGCCGGATGAGAAATGCATTATTAAGGATATTTCCCTGTATCCTCTTCGCACTTCCCACGATGCGGCGGACCCGGTGGCCTATCGAATTGATTACGACGGGCGGCGGATCGGGCTGGTTACGGATCTGGGATGCTACAGCGATTATACGGTGGAGTGCCTGCGGCATGTGGATCTGCTTTATCTGGAGGCCAACCATGACATACATATGTTACAGGTAGGGCCTTATCCCTATTATCTGAAGCAGCGGATTCTGGGAGAGCGGGGACATTTGTCAAACGAATCGGCGGGCAGGCTTCTTTCCCGCCTTCTGCACGACAATATGCAGGCCATCGTGCTGGGACATCTGAGCAAGGAAAATAATCTGCCGGAGCTTGCCTATGAGTCGGTGCGGGTGGAAGTAACCATGTCGGAAACCCGGTACAGCGGCAATGATTTTCCCATGTATGTGGCGAAGCGCGACGAGGTGTCGGAGGTTATTGAGGTGCGGTAGCTGTGTATGGTTCTCATGCAGCCCGGCCCATTTCCTTTGCAATTTCAAAAGCTGTGTCTATAGTCATTTCTTTTGTGACTTTGGCGATTGCTGGCAATCCATCTGTCAATTTTTCCCGCTAAACTTTCACACATTTTTCATATCGTGACTTATTCCCAAAAATCGGCAATGGGCGCGCGACTGAGTATATATTGGGAATATGAAAATACTCCACCATTTTGAAAAATAGGTATCTGTAAACCCGTTTTTGACTGGAAAGTTCACGCTACCTATGATGAGCTGATGACGCTTTGCGGCGACATTCAGGCGGCAGGCCTTACTCCGATTGCCATGGATGGCGGAGACGGCTGGCCCATGTCATGCTTCCTTACGGATATTATGGTGAAAGTGGCCGGTATTGAATATGCGGACATTGTCAGCAACGCGGTTGCGACGGGAGACTTTACGACGCCTGAGATCGTGCAGGCAACACAGATTCTGGTTGACTCTGCGCAGGCAGGTATGTTCCAGGTAGGATATGATTTTCAGGATTATGGTACTACCATGAACCTTTTTGGTGGCGGGTATTGCGTTTCATTGGTACAGCGGGGATCATTTTGAGGCGCTTTCCATGATACATGATAAATTCCCGGACAAGAAGCTGATTTTATCCGAGGCATGTATCGAATACTGTAAATTTGCGGCGGATGATTTTATGAAAAATGTTCAGAAGTATGCCCATGATATGATCGGCAATATGAATCACGGCATGAACGGTTTTTATGACTGGAACATTGTTCTGGATGAAAAGGGCGGCCCAAACCATGTGGGGAATTTTTGTGACGCGCCGTTTTTGTTTGACACACAGAAAAAGGAAGTGCTTCGGAGAAATACGGCCGACTATTTATGGCATTTTACACATTTTATCAAACCCGGGGCTGTACGGATCGGCACCAGCTCCTATTCGGATGAACTGGAGGCGACAGCGTTTGTCAATCCAAACGGACAGATCACAGCGGTGCTTTTAAACAGAACTGATCATGAGATTTCGGTTAATGTCCGTCTGGGGGAGCAGATGGCGAAGATCGCAATGGGGGCGGATACGGTTGCGACGGTGGTAATTGGATAGAGGTAATGAATCGGGCCGTTCTATTGTGTTGATTCATATCGTGTCTGTTTTATTTGAATATACTTCCTGTTTGCTTTATAATGAGAGCATATTACTTAAGCGATGCTTTGGGTCAAATTTTCTGGTAAGGTTATGCCGGAAAGGTATTATTTTTTAAGGGTGGACGGGAGGTGTTTTTTCATTTGGAGGGAAATATGGCGGACGTATATGTAGCAAGTGATAAAAGATATGACAGAATGAAGTATAACCGTGTGGGAAAAAGCGGTCTGAAATTTCCGGCAGTGTCGTTGGGATTCTGGCACAATTTCGGAAGCAGGGATAATTATGACACGATGAAGGCCATGTGCAGGACGGCTTTTGACACGGGCATTACGCAGTTTGATCTGGCCAATAATTACGGGCCGGTATATGGCAGTGCGGAAGAGAATGCAGGCAGAATTTTAAAAGAAGATTTTCAGCCCTACAGGGATGAGCTGGTGATTGCCACGAAAGCCGGATACGACATGTGGCCCGGGCCTTATGGGGACTGGGGCAGTAAAAAGTACCTGACCGCCAGCCTGGACCAGAGCCTGAAACGTCTGGGACTGGAGTATGTGGACATTTTTTATCATCATCGGATGGACAGGGAGACGCCCCTGGAGGAATCCATGGAAGCCCTTGCGTCCATTGTACGAAGCGGAAAGGCCTTATATGCGGGGATTTCCAATTACGATCAGGAATATACACAGAGGGCAGCGGCTATTATGAAAGAACTGCACTGCCCGTTAATTGTAAACCAGAGATCCTATTCCATCTTTAACCGCGCCATCGAGGAAGACGGCGTGAAAAAATGCTGTAAGGAACAGGGGCTGGGAATTATTGCGTTTAGTCCGCTGGCGCAGGGGCTTTTGACCGACAAATATCTTAACGGTATCCCGCAGGACAGCCGTATCGCCAGAGACAGTCGTTTTCTGAAAGCGGATGCGCTGACGCCGCAGCGGCTGGAACAAATCAGAAGGCTGAATGAGATGGCGGCGAAGAGGGGACAGACTCTTGCGCAGATGGCGTTGTCGTGGGTACTGAAGGATGACGAGGTGTGTTCTGTATTGATTGGGGCTTCCAGACCGGAGCAGATTCTTGAAAATATTTCTGCTGCGGAAAATGCGGCCTTTACCAGTGAGGAGCTTCTTAAAATCGAGGAGATCGTTGGCGGTGTGGAAGCATAACGACTGGCGAATAATGAAGCGAACCGGGAAATAAATGCACTATATCGGAAAACATATTGACATGAGTGTGTTAAATCGCTACGATCTATTAAGGGGCATTTGACCCTCGCGGCAGCCGCCAAATGCTTTCAGGCAATCGTCTGGCCCGTTGCCCGCTGGAATAAACACGCACAGGACGGAGGAAAAAATGGAAAACGTATTTGTAATGGAGCATCCGTTGATTCAGCATAAGATTTCACAGATCAGGGATTGTAACACGGGAACAAATGAATTCAGGAAGTGCATTGAAGAAATCGCCATGCTGATGGGCTATGAAGCGCTCAGGGATCTGCCCCTTGAGGATGTGGAGGTAGAGACCCCGATTGAAACCTGTATGTCGCCGAAAATTGCGGGCAAAAAGCTGGCGGTTGTGCCGATTCTGCGGGCGGGACTCGGTATGGTGAACGGGATTCTTGCGCTGGTGCCAAGCGCCAAGGTGGGACATATCGGACTGTACAGGGATCCGGAAACCCATGAACCCCATGAGTATTACTGCAAGCTTCCGGCGCCTATAGAGCAGAGAACGATCATAGTTCTTGATCCCATGCTGGCCACGGGCGGTTCCGGCTCTCAGGCGGTCAATTTTATCAAGGAGCATGGTGGTAAAAATATTAAATTCATGTGTATCATCGCGGCGCCGGAGGGACTGGAACGGATGAGGAAGGATCACCCGGACGTACAGATTTATGTGGGACATATCGACCGCTGTCTGAATGAGAACGCTTATATCTGTCCCGGAGTGGGAGATGCAGGAGACAGGATTTTCGGAACAAAGTAGAGCGGCAGCACGAGTTTGCGAGTGTAACAGCAAAGGGAAAAGAGGGCGTAATGAAAAAGACAATTATTACGGTAGTAGGAAAAGATACGGTAGGCATTATCGCGAAGGTGTGCACTTACCTTGCGGAAAATCAGATTAATATTCTGGACATTTCACAGACCATCGTACAGGGCTTTTTTAATATGATGATGATCGTGGATACCAACCTGACCAAAAAGGACTTTGGTATGATCGTGGATGAGCTTGGGGCGCTTGGCGAGGAGATCGGCGTGGTAATCAAGTGCCAGAAAGAAGAGATTTTTGATCAGATGCACAGAATTTAACAAGTGCGTCAGCACGGGTTTGCAAGTCTAAAGGAGAAAAATATGATAAATTTATTTGAGGTGGCGGAAACCAACGAAATGATCGCCAAGGAGAATCTGGATGTACGGACGATCACGCTGGGAATCAGTCTTTTGGACTGTATTGATTCCGACCTTACCAGAGTGAATGAGCGGGTTTATCAGAAGATCACAACGGTGGCCAGAGATCTGGTAAAGACGGGGGAAGCCATTGAGAAGGAATTTGGCATTCCCATTGTTAATAAAAGAATTTCAGTCACCCCTATCGCGTTAGTGGGCGGAGCCGCCTGCAAAAGCAGCGAGGATTTCGTTACGCTGGCAAAGACCCTTGACCGGGCGGCGCGGGAAGTGGGCGTTAACCTGATCGGCGGATATTCCGCTTTGGTGTCGAAGGGTATGACGAAAGCGGACGAGCTGCTGATTCGTTCCATTCCCGAGGCGTTACATGCGACGGAAAGAGTCTGCAGCTCCGTGAACCTTGGTTCCACCAGAACCGGTATCAATATGGACGCGGTGCGGCTGATGGGAGATATCATAAAGGAAACCGCTCTGATCAGCAGGGATCAGGACAGCGCGGACTGTATGAAGCTGGTTGTGTTCTGTAACGCGCCGGACGACAATCCCTTTATGGCGGGCGCTTTCCATGGCGTGACAGAGGCAGACGCGGTAATCAACGTGGGCGTCAGCGGTCCCGGCGTGGTAAAAACGGCCCTGCAGCGGGTGCGCGGAGAAAATTTTGAGGTGCTCTGCGAGACCATTAAGAAGACGGCCTTTAAAGTGACAAGAGTGGGACAGCTGGTGGCGCAGGAAGCGTCCCGGATGTTACAGATACCCTTTGGCATTGTGGACTTATCCCTTGCCCCCACGCCTGCCGTTGGCGACAGCGTGGCGGATATTCTGTGTGAGATCGGTCTGGAGTATGCGGGCGCGCCGGGGACGACGGCTGCCCTTGCGCTTTTAAACGATCAGGTGAAAAAGGGCGGTGTGATGGCCTCCTCCTATGTGGGGGGCTTAAGTGGCGCGTTTATTCCTGTCAGCGAGGATCAGGGCATGATCGACGCCGTTGCGGCGGGTGCGCTCACCATTGAAAAGCTGGAGGCCATGACCTGCGTCTGTTCCGTAGGTCTTGACATGCTTGCCATTCCGGGCGACACTAAAAACGCCACCATTGCGGGAATCATTGCGGATGAAATGGCCATCGGCATGGTGAACCAGAAGACAACGGCGGTGCGTATTATTCCCGCCATCGGCAAGGGCGTAGGGGAAAAGGTGGAGTTTGGAGGCCTGTTTGGCTATGCGCCGGTAATGCCGGTAAATAGTTTTTCCTGCGAGGCCTTTGTAAACCGCGGGGGAAGAATCCCTGCGCCGATCCACAGCTTTAAGAATTAACGATCCACAGCTCTAGGAATTAACGGCGGTTGACATTCGACCCCTTTGCAGACTATAATAAAGATGATTTTTGAACCAATTATACTACATATGAGGGAGGTCTTTTATTATGAAAAAGCTGTCCGTAAAGAGCGTTGTTGCCATCGGCATCGGCGCCGCGCTGTTCTTTGTTCTTGGTAAGGTGGCGATTCCTTCACCTGTGCCCAACACGAACATCAGTCTGCAATACGCGATAGAAGCGGTGTTTGCCACGCTGTTTGGCCCTGTTGCAGGCGTTTTTATCGGATTTATCGGCCATACGCTGATTGATGCCACAAGCTACGGCCCCTGGTGGAGTTGGATTATCGCATCCGCTTTCGTTGGTCTGGTGATCGGCCTTGTGACCATGAAGATGAATGTGGAGGAAGGCATTGACGGTAAGAAGCTGATCCGATTTAATGTGGCGCAGGTCATTGCGCATGTTCTGGCGTGGGGACTGGTAGCGCCGGTGCTGGATATTCTGATTTACGCAGAACCCATTGAGAAGCTGTTTGCACAGGGACTTATGGCTGCGGTGGCAAACATCATTACCACAGGCGTTGTAGGAACGCTGTTGCTGCTCGGTTATGCCAAGACCGTAGTGAAGAAGGGTTCTCTGGAAAAAGAGGACTAAGAGTACAAAATCAGACAGATTCGGGGGAAATTCTCTCGAATCTGTTTCTGCGTAAAGGAGAAACGTTATGGTACAGCCCGTCATTTCTTTTAAGGATTACGGATTTCAGTATACGGCGCAGGCGAGTCCCACCCTGCATCACATCAATCTTAACATTTATCCGGGAGAGAAGGTGCTGATCGCGGGAGCTTCCGGCAGTGGGAAAAGCACCGTTGGAAGCTGCATTAACGGCCTGATTCCCTATGCCTATCCGGGAGAGAGCACAGGAGAGCTTCTTGTGGGAGGGAAAGATCCGGGGAAGGAAAGCATTTTTGCCCTGAGTCAGATTGTGGGGACTGTTTTGCAGGATACGGACGGACAGTTTATCGGCCTGACCGTGGGAGAGGACATTGCTTTTGCCCTGGAAAATGACTGTGTGCCGCAGGAGCAGATGAAGGCGACGGTACAGAAGGTGGCGGAGCTTGTGGATATCGACCACCATCTGGAGTATGCGCCCCATGAGCTTTCCGGTGGCCAGAAACAGCGGGTCAGTCTGGCAGGCGTCATGGTGGAAGACGTAAAAGTGCTTCTTTTTGACGAACCCCTTGCCAACCTCGATCCGGCGGCGGGCAGAGTTACCATTGAATTAATCGACGAGGTGCAGAAGCGCACCGGCGCGGCCGTCATCATCATAGAGCACCGTCTTGAGGATGTGCTGTGGCGCAGGGTAGACCGGATTGTGCTGATGGACGAGGGCAGGATCGTGGCGGATATGCCGACCAGGGCATTTTTGTCGGATACCAAGCTTACGGAGCATGGAATCAGGGAGCCGCTGTATCTGACGGCGCTGCGCTATGCGGGCGTCCCCATTACGGAAGAGCTGGAGCCGCAGCATGTAGACAGCCTGCAACTCTCGGAGGAACATAAGGAGAAGGTACGGGCCTGGTATCAGGGAAACGAAGGCAACGGAGGTGCAGCGGCGCAGAAAAAGGATATCTTAAGCGTAGAGAATCTAAGCTTCGGTTATACGCCGCAGAAGCAGAACCTTAAAAATGTAAGCTTTTCCATCAAAGAGGGCGAGATGGTCAGCATCGTGGGAAAAAACGGTGCGGGGAAGAGTACCCTTGCCAAGCTGATCTGCGGTTTCGAGAAACCGACGGCCGGCAGGATTTGTCTGGAAGGCAGGGATCTGGCAAACGATACCATTAAGGAGCGGGCGCAGAGAATCGGTTATGTGATGCAGAATCCAAACCAGATGATTTCCAAACCGATGATCTGGGACGAGGTGGAAATGGCCCTGCTTGCAAGTGGCATGAGTGAACAGGCGCGCAAGGAGCGGGTGGAGGAAACCCTGAAAATCTGCGGCCTTTATCCGTTCCGTAAATGGCCTGTATCGGCCCTTTCCTTTGGGCAGAAGAAGCGCGTCACCATTGCCGGTATACTGGTACAGCAGCCCCGGATTATTATTCTGGACGAACCAACGGCGGGACAGGATTATCACCACTATACGGAGATCATGGAGTTTTTGAAGAGTCTGAACCATCAGGGATTTACGGTTATCATGATTACCCATGACATGCATCTGATGCTGGAATACACACCCCGGGCCATTGTGTTTTGCGAGGGCGAGCTGCTTGCGGATACTACGTCGGCCCGTGTGCTAAACGATCCCAAGCTGGTGCAGAAGGCGAATTTAAAGGAGACAAGTCTATATACGTTAAGCCTCAGATGCGGTCTGGAAAAGCCGCAGGAATTTACGGAACGGTTTATCGCCTATGAAGAGGCGCACCGGGAAAGGCAGGAGAGGTGAGATGGCTCAGGTAGCGATTCTGAATTATATCAAGCGGCAAAGCCCGGTGCATGAGCTGACGGGCACAACAAAACTGATTTTTTTCATTGCCTGGAGCATTACCTCCATGGTGACCTTTGACACGAGGGTGTTACTCTGCATGCTGTTGATCGGCGCGGTGATTTTCCGTATCAGTAAAATCAGGATCCGGGATATCAGTGTTGTGCTGGGACTGGCGGCGGTGTTTCTTCTTCTCAATAACTTTTTTATTTATCTGTTCACGCCGGAGTACGGGGTGGAACTGTATGAAAGCAGGACGCTGCTGTTTACCATTGTGGGACGTTATACGGTTACGGCGCAGCAGCTTTTCTATCATCTGAATATCACATTGAAAGTAGTCTGTGTGGTGCCCATCGCGCTGCTCTTCATTGCCTGTACGGATCCCAGTGAATTTGCGGCTTCTCTGGCCCGTATCGGGGTGAGCTATCGGGCCGGTTATGCGGTGAGTCTGGCGCTCCGCTATACGCCCGATGTGCAGAGGGAGTACCGGAATATCAGTCAGGCCCAGCAAGCCAGAGGCATTGACCTGTCCGGCAAGGATAAACTCTTTACCAGACTGAAAAATTCCGTGGCGATATTGCTGCCCCTTATTATGTCCAGCCTGAACAGGATCGAGACGGTAAGCAACGCCATGGAGCTGCGAGGCTTTGGCAAGGAAAAGACGCGCACCTGGTATGCCAGACGCAGACTGAAACGGGCCGACTGGCTGACCATCGGATTTGCGGCGGCCATTCTGGCAGTGGGGCTGACGGTGACTTTTATGGACGGCAGCCGGTATTACAATCCTTTTACATAACAGCCGCGAAGGAAAAACAGGCAGCGGTTCTGAAACGGTAAGGGAGGAAAAGATGAAACTTCTGGTAATCGGCGGCAGTTATTTTTACGGCAGGGTCTTTGTCATGGAGGCGGCAAAGGAGCATGACATCACGGTCTGGAACAGGGGCACCTATTCCATGAAGGAGTTTGGCGTAAGGGAAGTGCGGGCGGATCGTCATGAACAGCCGCCGGTCTGCGGCGAGGATTATGACGCCGTGGTGGATTTCTGCGCATACAAAGCCGGGGATGTTCGAACCACGCTGGAACACCTTACGGGAAAAACAGGACAGTATATTCTGATCAGTACGGTGGATGTATACGAGAGGAATCCCCATCAGATCAAAACAGAAGAGACGCCCTTTGAGGAACGCCTGCTCGGGGGAGAGGCGGGAGAGTATATTGCGGGAAAAATCACCCTGGAGCGGGAGCTTGCGACGGTCTGCAAAGAGCGTGGGATTCCCTGCACAACGCTTCGTCCGGCCATACTCTACGGCCCTTATAATTATGCACCCAGAGAATCGGCTTATATCGGCATGCTTTTACAAAATCATGCGCTGCCCCGGTTTACGGATGCAGACGGGCAGTTTCAGTTTGTCTATGTAAAGGATGCGGCCCACGCCGTTTTAAAATGTCTTGGCAATGAGAAGGCCTACGGGCAGGCTTATAATCTGTGTCAGGATCAGCCGGTGACATATGAAAGCTTTTTTGATACATTAAAGAAAGCGGCAGGGCCGGAGGATCTTGCGGGACTGGCGGAAGTGCCGCTTACGGTTGGGGAAGCTGTGCAGCAGGGCGTGCCGGTGCCTTTTCCTGCAACGGCGGAAGAAACCCATCTTTGCGATAATAAGAAGGGAAAGACAGAGCTTGGCATGACTTACACCGGGTTTGAGGAGGGCATGGGTAGAACCTACAGGGCTTTTCGAAATGTGTATGTGCAATAGCGGCGTAGAAGGCGGGGAAGAAAAGAAACAGACCGCGCATGAAAAGGAAAAAGGGAGCGGAACAGATGACGTTAGATCAGACAGCGGTAGGAAAGGAAGTAAAAATCATAACGGTAGGCGGAGAAGGACAGCTTCGCGTCAGGCTTCTTGACATGGGGCTGATTCCGCAGACAGTGGTCAGAGTGCAGAAGGTGGCGCCCATGGGCGATCCGATAGAAATTCATCTGCGGGGATATGAGCTGACCATCCGCAAAGAAGATGCGGCGCGAATCGAGGTTATGGAATTATGATATACGCATTGGCAGGTAATCAGAACAGCGGAAAGACCACATTATTTAATCAACTGACAGGCTCCAACCAGCATGTGGGGAATTTTCCCGGCGTGACGGTGGATTCCAAGATGGGGGAGATTCGGGGAGAGAAGGGAAACTCGGTGGTGGATCTGCCGGGGATTTACTCGATCAGACCCTATACCAACGAAGAGATCGTGACCCGCAGCTTCATTTTACAGGAGAAGCCGGACGGGATTATCAATATTGTGGACGCCACCAACATTGAAAGAAACCTGTATCTGACGCTCCAGCTTCTGGAGCTGCATATTCCCATGGTGATTGCCCTTAATATGATGGACGAGGTGCGGGGAAACGGCGGTACCATTGATACAGAGGCCATGGAGGAAGCGCTGGGCGTTCCGGTGGTGCCCATCAGCGCTGCCAAGAACGAGGGAATCGAGGATTTGATTGCGGCCATCAGGGAGACGGCTTCCAGACGCCTTTATCCCCAGGTGACGGATTTTTGCGAGAAGGGGCCGGTGCACCGCTGTATCCATGCGGTCAGCCATCAGGTGGAGGATCATGCGGAGCGGATTGGTATGTCGCCCCGGTTTGCGGCGACCAAGATTGTGGAAGGTGACGCGGAAATCATGGACAGGCTTGCTTTGTCTGAAAACGAGCTGGATTTGATGGAGCACAGCATTGTGGAGATGGAGCAGGACAGCGGAATGGACAGGAACGCCGCGCTGGCGGCCATGCGCTATGATTTCATAGAAAGAATATGCTCCCGTGCAGTGATCCGCTGTAAAGAGAGCAGGGAACATATCAGGAGCCGCAGGATTGACAGTGTGCTTACCGGCAAATATCTGGCGATTCCCACGTTTATTCTGATTATGATGGTGGTGTTTTATCTGACCTTCGGACTGATCGGCAGCTTTTTGAGCGATCTTCTCAGCATGGGCATCGACGCCTTATCCGGCGTGGTGGAGCAGGCCCTTGTGGCTTACGGAATTAATCCGGTGGTGAAAAGTCTTGTCATAGACGGTATATTTACAGGTGTGGGAAGCGTGCTGAGCTTTCTGCCCGTTATAGTGATTCTGTTTTTTTTCCTCTCCATTCTGGAGGATTCGGGTTACATGGCCCGCATAGCCTTCGTAATGGACAGGCCCCTTCGAAAGATCGGACTTTCCGGTAAGAGCTTTGTGTCCATGCTGATCGGCTTCGGGTGCAGTGTGCCGGCGGTGATGTCTACCAGAACCCTTTCCTCTGAGCGGGATAAGACCATGACGATCCTGTTGATTCCCTTTATCAGCTGTTCGGCCAAAATCCCGATTTATGCCCTTTTTGCGGCGGCTTTCTTTCAAAAGAGGACGGCTCTTGTGATGATGGGGCTGTACGGGTTTGGCATTCTGGTGGGGCTTGTCTGCGCCACAGTATTAAAAAAGACGGCCTTTCGCGGCAGCTCCATGCCCTTTATGATGGAACTGCCCAACTATCGTTTGCCTTCCGTCAAAAGCGTCCTGCTTTTGATGTGGGATAAGGCCAGGGACTTTGTACAGAGGGCCTTTACCATTATCTTTCTGGCAACGCTGCTGATCTGGTTTTTACAGACCTTTGACATGCGTTTTAATGTGGTGGCGGATTCCGGAGAAAGCCTGCTTGCCATGATCGGCAAATGGATTGCGCCGGTTTTCGGGCCTCTTGGCTTTAACGACTGGCGGGCCGCTACGGCGCTGATCGGCGGTTTTACGGCAAAGGAGGCTGTGGTAAGCACGCTGGGAGTTCTGACGGGTTCCTCCATGGTAAGCTTAAGCGACACCCTGGGCCAGATTTTTACGCCTGTTTCGGCGGTGAGCTTTCTGGTGTTCACCCTGCTTTATACGCCCTGCGTGGCGGCGGTGGCGACCATAAGAAGAGAGCTTGGCTCTACCTTAAAGACCTTGGGCGTGGTATGTATGCAGTGCGGCGTGGCGTGGTTTGTGTCCTGTATGGTGTATCAGATTTTGCGGCTTGTGGGAGCGTGATCGGAAATACAATTTTGTAAAATGCAGATAAGCCATGCAGAGAAAGGAGCTCTGCCGTGAACGAATCTATGCAGGAATACCGAACCATTTTAGCGGATAATCCCGCAAAGGCGGAAAAACAACTTTATAAGCTGGCAAAAAAGGGAGATTTGAATGCGCTGTCAGCCTTGAACGAATATTATGAGAAATGCGTGACAGAGGCAAAGACACCGAAAGAATTGTCCAGAATCCGGCAGAAGGCCCTGAAAGCGGCAATGCTTGGCGCCGCGCAAAACAGCCCGTACTGGCTCATATGGGTGGGAGAAATGTACCGTTATGGCGTGGGGACGGAGAAAAATGAGAAAAAGGCGTTTTCCTATTATGAGAAATCGGCGGCTCTCGGTGATGTGGATGGCATTGTTAAGGTCGGACGCGCCTGGCTGAACGGAATCGGCGTTTTGACAGATTATCAGAAAGCTTTGTATTTTTTTGAGAAGGCGGCGGAACAGGATAATCCGGAAGCGATGATTCTGACCGCCTATCAGTACGAAAACGGAAAAGGCGTGAATGTCGATTATGAGAAATCGCTGGAATGGCTGACGCGGGCGGAGTGCAGCTGCAGGCGGCGGCTGGAAGGGGAATTGTCGGAAAAGGACAGAACATATTATGAATCGCTGTTACAGGATGTTGATCATAAAAGAATGCATTGTGAATCCGCAGCCTGTGTGGAGATGATCAGAAAAGAATACTGCCCGATTAAACAGCGGCAAAAAGCGTTTTCGCGGCTTTCGGAGCTTGCCCATGAAAAGGGCGATTGGTGTGCACAGGTGAACATGGGCATCCTGTATGAAGAAGGAAAATTCGTCGAACAGGATGAGCGGAAAGCATTGGAATATTATTTTATGGCGGCCGAAAACGGCTCAACCGGAGCAATGAATAATATCGGCAATTTTTATCTGCATGGAAAAGGCGTTGCAAAAGACTACGACAAGGCCTTTGGATGGTATCAGAAAGCGACTGAACTGTCGGGAAATGCGGCGGCGGAATGCTCTCTTGGGATGTGCTATCAGTACGGGTATGGAACAAAAATTGATTATGAAAAAGCGCGCAGTTTTTATGAGTTGTCCGCAAAACAGGGACTTGGACTTGCCTATTATCGGATGGGGCTCCTGTATGAGCAGGGACTTGGTGTGGCGAAGGATATCCGGATTGCAAAACAGTATTTTGGGGAGGCATTGCATCGGGGATGTCGGGAAGCGGCGTTGAAATTGTAAATGAGAACCAACAGGCGGCGTTTTTTTGTTTCGATAAAGTCCTTGCATTTTGGAAAAGAAGGTAGTAGTATAAAATTAATGGAAAACGTTTTCCCTCCACAGGGGAGGGGCGAACTGGAAAGGAAGGTGTCTTATGGATTTTAACGCGGTGTATCACAGGGCGAACGACAATTACTGCTACTCGCTTGACGAGGAGCAGCTTGTCATCAATATCAGAACAGGGTATGATGTGAAGTATGTGAACATTATCCACGGCGATCCTTTTAATGCGGGCATTCTTGGCGGCGGGGAGAGCTGGGACGGGGAAGCGCTCAACATTCCCTTTAAAAAGCGTCTGAAAAACCAGCTCTGGTGGACGACCACCGTGAAACCCGAGTACAGGCGCTTTAAATACTATTTTGAATTACAGGGAGAGAACGAGCGGTGGTTTTATTTCGAGGACGGTTTTGTTTCGGAGGAGCAGATGGCTCTTGAGGGAAGAAGCAGACAGTATTTTATTTTCCCGTGGATGAATCCGGCGGATATTCCCGTGACGCCCGCATGGGTAAACGATACGATCTGGTATCAGATTTTCCCTGAACGGTTCTGCAACGGCGATCCGTCCATCAATCCCGAGGGTACGCTGCCTTGGCGGGTCAGGGGATCCGTTACCAACGAGGAATTTTTCGGCGGCGATTTGCAGGGAATTATCAATAAACTGGACTATATCAGGGATCTGGGCGTATCCGGTCTGTATCTGACGCCGGTCAACGAATCTCCCACCTCCCACAAGTACGATACCACGGATTATACAAAGATAGATCCCCATTTCGGATCTGAGGAAACCATGAAAACGCTGGTCAGAGAAGCGCATAACCGGGACATCCGTGTGATGCTGGACGGCGTGTTCAATCATTCCGGTGAAAATTTCGCCCCATGGCTTGATGTGAAGCAAAACGGGCCGCAGTCGGAGTACTGGGACTGGTTTATGATAAACGAGTGGCCTTTTGAGGCGGAGGGGAGTCTTGCCCGGGCGAAAAAATATTATACCTTTGCCTTTTACGACAATATGCCCAAGTTAAATACCAACAATCCAAAAGTGCGGGATTACCTGATCGGGGTCTGCGAAAACTGGGTCAGAAACTATGACGTGGACGGGATCAGGCTGGATGTGGCAAACGAGGTTTCCCATACCTTCTGCAAGGAGCTGCGAAGCCGGCTGAAAGCCATAAAGCAGGATATTTACATTCTGGGAGAAATCTGGCACGACGCCATGCCCTGGCTTCGGGGAGACGAGTTTGACTCGGTCATGAATTATCCGCTGGGGGAGAGCATCAAGGATTTCTGGATTGACAAAAGCCTGACCAACGAGGACTTTGAGTATACGATTAACCGCTGCTATACGCGTTATATGCAGCAAACCAACGACGTGCTTTTCAATCTGCTGGATTCCCATGACACGAAGAGACTTCGCAGCGACGTAAAGAATCTGGACGAGTATTTCCAGCAGCTTGCGGTTCTCTTTACGATGCCGGGATCGCCCTGCATCTATTACGGCACGGAGATTGCCATGGAAGGCGGACACGATCCGGACTGCCGTCGCTGTATGCCGTGGGAGGAGATTGAGCAGGGCGTATACAGCGAGCGGATGGACATTGTCAGAAGTCTGCTCCATCTGCGCAAATCGGAGCCGCTTTTACGCAGCCGCGACTTTCATTTCCCCAATAAGATCAACCGTCCCAGAGTGATTGAGTTTAACAAGATGGGCTGGGTGGATAATTATGTGGAGGTTATTATTAACTGCGAGGAGGAAGATATCGAGATACCAAGGGAGGGTGAGATTTTGTTTTCCAGACATTATATTGACAACACCCTGTTACGCAACGGTATACTGATCAGGAGGGCAAAAGGCTAGACAGGAAATGGAGAATAAAAAGGATGAATCAGTTTAATTTACCCGGGTGTCTCTTTATTGAGGAGGGAGCCTGTGAGCGTTTGAATGAAATTTTGGCGGATTGTATTCCGGGAATCGAAAAGAAGCGGGCGGTTATTGCGACGGAGGAATCCCTGATACCGATTGTGGGCGCTTATCTGGACGAGATGAAGCGCGATCTGCCAAAGAGCGAGCTTTATTTCATAAAGGAGAACAGCTTTGAAGGCGCTATGGAGCTGGCAAAATACATCTGCATGAAGGATGTGGAGGTTATCATCGGTATGGGCGGCGGCAAAGTTCTGGACGTTGCCAAGTACGCGGGCTTTGTCGGGAAAATCCCCTATATCTGTGTGCCTACCACGCTGAGCAATGACAGCCTTTCTTCGCCGGTGGCGGTGCTTGGTACGGAGGGGGATGCCAGAAAGACCTTTCAGTGCACCATACCCACGGGAATTGTGGTGGATGTAAACGTGGTGATGAACGCGCCGCTCTTTCATCTGCAATCGGGAATCGGAGATACCATCAGCAAGTACACGGCTCTTTATGACTGGAAGCTGGATGCGGCGCATCACAAAGACCAGGTGGACGGTTTTTCCTATCTTTTGTCTGATATGGCCTTTTCCTCGCTGTGCTACAATGAGGAGAAGTCGTTAAAGAGCAAGGAGTTTATCAAGATACTGACGCAGGCGCTGGTGCTTGGCGGACTGGCTATGGAGATCGCGGGAAATTCCAGACCCAGCAGCGGGTCGGAGCATCTGTTCTGCCATTCGCTGGAAGAAAATTATAAGGAAATACAGATCACTCATGGCATGGCTGTGGCTCTTGGCAGTCTGGTAAGCTGCCGCCTCCAGGGGCGGGATGCGGAGTGCCTGTACTCGGTTATGAAGGCTTACCATATGGACATGGATCCCATGAACTGGGGCATTACGAAAGAGATTTTTACAGACGCCTGGATGCGTGCGGCGGATACCAGAAAAGACAGGTATACGGTGCTCAATGAGGTGGAGCTGACGCAGGAGCTGCTTGGCGGCATATATGAGGAACTGAGAGAAAAATCATAAAAACCCTCTGTACAAATCCTTTAAAATGACATAAAATCATAAAAAAGGGGAAGGCTTCCTGCCGACAAGGCAGGACGGGATTCATACCGCTATACTTAAAATCAGACTATCATTGATGCACTGGCATCAGGGATATATCGGTGCGTCAGAAAGAGGAGGTGTGGATATGAAGACGTATATGCTGGATTTAAACTCCATCGAAAAGGTCAAGGGATTTGTCAGCGCTATCGAAAAGTTCGACGGTTATTTTGACATGGCCACCGGCAGATATGTGGTGGACGCGAAGTCTATTATGGGAATTTTTTCCATGGATTTATCAAAGAAAGTCGAATTTCGGATTTTGGAGACCGATGCCCAGATCTCGGAAGTGGAGGCAGCGATCGCACCCTATATTGCATAAAACGACGTGACAGGAGATCAGACGGCTGCCGGTGTATACACATTGGCGGCCGCCTGTGCGTATAAGGAGAAACCGTATTGAAATTTTTACATATTGCGGATTTACATCTGGGGAAAACGCTCTATGGCGTTTCCCTGATAGATAATCAGGATCAGCCGTACTGGGTGGAACAGTTTCTGAAAAAGGCGCAGGAGCTTTTGCCGGACGCCGTTTTGATTGCGGGAGATATTTATGACCGGGGCGCCCCTTCCGGGGAGGCAGTGGCGCTGCTTAACCGAATGCTGACAGGACTGGAGGAAATGGGGATTCCGATTCTGATGGCGGCGGGGAATCATGATTCCGGCAAAAGACTGTCCTTTGCCGGCGATATTCTGGCCAAACAGGGCGTCTATATCGCGGGTATGGCAGAAAGGGAAATAGCGCATGTAACGATCCCGGAGCGGGATGGTTCGGGGGAGGTGACCTTCTGGCTGCTTCCCTATTTATTTCCGGCCATTGTGGCGCAGACACTTTCGGATGACTCAATCGGAGATTATGAGAGCGCGATGCGAAAACTGCTGGCAAGGCAGAAGATAGATTTTTCAGGGAGAAATGTGCTTCTTGCCCATCAGAATGTGACCGCAGGGGGCAGGGAGGCGCCAAGAGGCGGTTCCGAGTCCATGGTGGGCGGTGTGGGACAGATGGATTACCGGGTATTTGACGGTTTTGACTATGTGGCGCTGGGGCATATTCATGCCTCTTATTCTGTGGGGCGCAGGGAAGTGCGCTATGCGGGCTCCCCTCTCTGCTACCATTTTGACGAGATCAGACAGCCAGCCAAGGGCCTGCTTTTGGTGGAGCTGGGGGAAAAGGGAAGCGACGTAAACATTACGCCGATGTCCATCGGGCCTCTGCATCCCATGCGGGAAATCAGGGGCGCTTATGAGGATATTCTGGATACGCTGGAACAGGAAAAAACACGGGGAGAATATTTGAAAATTGTGGTGACAGACAGGCGGATTACGCCGGAAATATCAGAGACTTTGCGGGGAAGCTTTGCAGGCCTGGACAGTATTGTGATGGAGCTTAGTTCTAAGTTTCAGGAGTTTGACGCCGTATCTTCCCTGACCGGGGAATACAGCAGGGAGAAAGCGTTGGAGGATTACTTTGCAGAGCTTTACCGGGAGAGAAAAGGAGAGGTCCAGCCGGATAAAAAGGATCTGGCGCTTTTTCGGTTTGCGGCCGAACAGACCCTCGCCAGAGATTTTTCAGAAAAACGGGAAGAGACTCTGGAAAAGGACGCAGGGAAACTGCTGGCCTATATTTTAGAACAGGAGGCGCGTGGAGAATGAAGCCTGTTATACTGGAAATGACGGCGTTTGGCTCTTACGCAAAGCCGACCACGGTGGATTTTCAGAAATGGAATCACAGCCTGTATTTGATTGCGGGAGACACGGGAGCAGGGAAAACCACCATATTCGACGCCATTATGGTTGCGCTGTACGGAGTTGCCAGCGGAAAGGGAGACCATAAAGCGAGAACTTTTGAAATGATGCACTGCGACTATGTGGAAAAGTCGACGGACACCAGAGTGGCCCTTTCCTTTTTGCATATGGGAAAGCTTTACCGGGTGGAGAGAACCCTTCATTTTAAAAAGAAAAGGGGAACCGGGGAATACGAAAAAACCACGCCTTCGGCGATTTTCTGGGAACCTGACGGACAGCCTCTTGAAAAGACAGAGCAGGTGACGGAAAGAATTACAAAGCTGCTTGGTATGAATGCGGAACAGTTCAGGAAAATTGCCATGCTGGCCCAGGGCGAGTTTAAAAAGTTTCTGGACGCCGACAGTGAAGAAAAAAATAAAATTCTGGGGGAACTTTTTGACAGTTCTGCCTATGTGTATTTTCAGGACCTGTTCGACGCGGCAAGAAAGAAGCTGGAACAGGAAAGACGGGAGAAGGGCACGGAACAGATCAGAAGAGTGATGGAGGATTTTCTGTACCCGGAGGATATGGGAGAGGAAGAGCGGGCGGTTTTGTGCGCGGGACATCCGGCACTGGAGGAGACCCTTTGTCAGCTGGCGGACAGAGACGGTGAGGAAAGAGAGGCCCTTTTACAAAAGGAACAGGAATACGGCAGACAGGAAAAGGTGCTTCATGAGAAAAAGGGCGGAGCTCAGGAACGCAACAGGCAGCTGGAGGAGCTTTTTCAAAAGGAGGAAGCGTACAATGCGCTGCAAAAGAAACAGGCTGCTATGGAAGCCCTTAAGGAACAGGTCGACAAGGCTGAGAGGGCCTTTTATAAGGTAAAGCCAAAGCAGGCGGCGGCGAAAAAGGCGGCGGCCGATTACGAGCGCGCGCTCAGAGAGACGAAGGAGACGAAGGAGCGCCTTGAAATTCTGGTAAAGGACAGGGAGAACCGAAAGCTTGCATGGGAGGAGACGGGGAAGAAGGGGGAGCCCCTGATTGCAGAGCTGGCAATTCGGATCGACAGTCTGGAAAAAGCCATACCAAGATACGAAGAATTGGAGGAAAACCGAAGAGGGCAGCAGGAGCAGCAGAGGCTTGTAAAGGAGGCTGCCGAAAGAAGGAAGTTTGCTGAGGAAAAAAAGAACCGGCTTGCGCAGGAGCTGAGAGCCCTTAAGGAAGGCATAAAAGAGCTGGAGGGCGCGGACGTCAGGAAGGAACGTCTGGCAGGCAGTCTTGACAGAGCAAGGGAGAATCTGGACAAGCTTATTTCTGAGCAAGGGCTGCTTGCACAGACGGCGGCCATACGAAAAAAGGAAGAATGTCTGCAAAAGGAACGGGAAATACTGCGGGAAACAACCTGTCAGGCGGGTCAACTGGAAGCCGCTTATCATAAGCTGTATCAGGCCTTTTTGAGCGGACAGGCGGGAATCCTTGCGAAAAATCTGGAACAGGAGCTGCAAGAGCAGGGTGAGGCGCAATGTCCCGTCTGTAAGACGGCCTTTCAGGCAGGACAGGTTCACAGCTTTGCCGAAGGGACAGAGGAGATACCGGAAAAGAGTCAGGTGGATGAGGCCAGACGGCTTTTCGACGAAAAGGATGGGGAGCGACAGGAGCGGAGCAGGAAAACAGCGCAGCTGGAAGCGGCCCTTGGCGAAGAAAAGGCAGGCGTGACTGCCAGAATGCGGGAGCTTGCCGCGGATTGCGCGGATTGGGAAACACTATGCCGCGAAGGATATTTGGAAGAACTGGAAAATCGTTACAGACAACAGGAAGAGACGGCAAAGGAGGCGTTCGCCCTTGCCCGGGAGCAGAGTAAAAGGCTGGAAGCCTTAAAGGAGCAGGCGGCAGAAAAGGAAACGGAGGAAAAGGACTGCGCTGCGGAGGCGGAGGAGAGCAGGGAGCAGGAACAGGCGCACCGGCATGCGGCGGAGAAGAAAAAGGCTGCGGCCGAAGCACTTACAAAATCACTGCCCTGTTATGAACAGTGTCCCGACAGGGAGTCCGCAGAGAGACAAAGGCGGATCTGGGAGGAAGAAAAAAAGCAGTGGGAGCTTCGTATGGAGCAGGCTCTTACGGTCTATACTGAAGCAGACAGGAAGTGTGAGGAGACAGGAGGGATTCTGCGGGCAGGTACGCAGGCCCTTCCCAAGTATGCGCAGGAAAGGGAGGAAGCGGCAAAGATATGGCGGGAGGAGATGGAGCTGGCCGGATTTGACAGCGAGGAAGCGCTGCAACAGGCATTATATCCGGCAGGAGAAAGCGATACAGCGGCACAGCAGTGGATCACGGCCAAAAGAGCACAGCTGACCGACTATGAAAATGCGTTGAAAAACACAAAGGAGCGGATCACGGAACTGCGGGAAAGAACGAAAGGGCAGGAAAAAACGGATCTGACAAAGCTGGACGAAGATATTAAAAAACAGGGCGAGAGATTGGAGGAATTGCAGGGAAAGCTGCGTCTGTGTGAAAAGAGGTATGAGAATCACAGACTGGCGGCGGCCGCCGTAAAGAAAGCCAATCAGGCCCTTAAGGATACGGAGGCGGCATGGATCAGGCTGGATGATCTGGCCAATCTGGCAAACGGCTCCAATGCGGCGGGCGGCAGACTTAGCTTCGACCGCTATGTTATGGGATATGTATTCAGGGAGGTATTGGAGATGGCAAACAGACGGCTTGCCATCATGAGCGGCGGCCGCTATGAGCTGCTGCATGAGATGTATGCCCGGAGAGGCAATGCGGCGGCGGGGCTTGAAGTGTCCGTGTTTGACATGACTACCGGAAAAAGCCGTCCTTCCCAGTCCCTGTCCGGCGGAGAATCCTTTTTTGTTTCGCTGGCGCTGGCTCTTGGGCTGTCCGATGTGGTGCAGAACCATGCGGGAGGAAGACAGCTTGACGCGCTGTTTATTGACGAGGGGTTTGGAACCCTTGACAGCGATGTGCTGGATCGGGCGCTGGCGGTTTTAAACCGGCTGACGCAGGGAAACCGTCTGGTAGGAATTATTTCCCATGTGGCCAGACTGGAAGAGAGCATTCCCCAGCAAATACGGGTAAAAAGCGGTAAAAACGGGAGCTCGATAGAGATTGTGCAGTGAGGAAGTAGCCAGAGGAGGCGGCGCCGGGCGTTTGCCTGTCGGTACTTTTTGTGCTATGATATAATGTACGCTAAGAAATCGGAGGTTTGTGATGCTGGAACTTAGGAATATTTCTTTTCAGGCGGAAAATGAGAACGACGGAAAAGATATAGAAATTTTAAGAAATATTAATCTGACCATAGAGGATCAGTTTGTGGCCGTAACGGGGCCTAACGGAAGCGGGAAATCCACCCTAGCAAAGATTGTGGCGGGAATGCTTGTCCCTACGGAGGGACAGATTTTTCTGGACGGAGTGGATATCACGGAAAAATCCATTACGGAGCGGGCGAAGCTGGGGATCGGATTTGCCTTTCAACAGCCGGTCCGCTTTAAGGGAATCACTGTGAGGGATCTGCTTTCCATTGCGGCGGGAAAGGACACGGACATGGCGGAAATATGTTCCATGCTTTCCGAGGTGGGCCTTTGCGCCAGAGATTATGTAAACCGAGAGATCAACGCCAGTCTTTCCGGCGGAGAGTTAAAGCGTATTGAGATCGCCATGATTATGGCGCGTAAAAGCCGGCTGGCCATTTTTGACGAGCCGGAGGCTGGCATTGATCTTTGGAGCTTTCAAAGTCTGATCCGCGTTTTTGAAAAAATGCATGAGGAGATCAGGGGAACGATTCTGATTATTTCCCATCAGGAAAGAATCTTAAATATTGCCGATCAGATCGTACTTCTTTCTGACGGCAGGATTGAGAAAGTGGGCAGCAGGGAGGAGATCATGCCGCAGCTTTTGGGAGCGGGACAGCCCTGCAGGACGCTGGCTGACAAACTGTAATAACGTTTCTGGGGACAGAAGTATGGAGGAGATTATGGATGCGATACAACGGGAACTGCTGGATCAGGTAGCAGGTCTGCATGAGGTGCCGGAAGGCGCATATAATATCCGCGCAAACGGGGAGCTGGCGGGGAGGAATACCACAGCTAATATTGATATTATTACGAAAGAGGACCGCTCGGGCATTGATATTCGGATCAAACCGGGCACCAGAAAAGAGAGCGTGCACATTCCTGTGGTATTAAGCGAAAGCGGGCTTAAGGAGAGTGTGTACAATGATTTCTTTGTGGGAGAAGACTGCGACGTTACGATTATTGCGGGCTGCGGCATTCATAACAGCGGCTCCGCGGATTCGGCTCATTCCGGCATTCATCGTTTTTTTGTGGACAAAAATGCGAAAGTCAGGTATGTGGAGAAGCATTATGGTTCCGGGGACGGCAGCGGGGAAAATATTATGAATCCCACCACGGAGATTCATCTGGCCGAGGGAGCTTATCTTGAGATGGAGACGGTGCAGATCAAGGGCATTGACTCCACGGTGCGGGTCACAAACGCCGAGGTGGCCGAGGGGGCGGGCTTGGTGATCAGGGAAAAGATCATGACCCACGGGAAGCAGCACGCGGAGACAGACTTTAAGGTGGATATGGCAGGGGCTGGTTCTTCCGTGAACCTGATTTCCAGATCGGTTGCAAAGGAAAATTCCACGCAGGTGTTCCGCAGCCGGATTGTTGGCAATGCCAGCTGTCACGGACACAGCGAATGCGACGCCATTATTATGGACGAGGCCAGCGTCAGCGCGATTCCGGAGCTGACGGCCAACGATATTGATGCGAATTTGATTCATGAGGCGGCGATTGGTAAGATTGCGGGAGAACAATTGATTAAGCTTATGACGCTTGGCCTTACGGAGAAGGAAGCGGAAGAGCAAATTATTAACGGATTTTTAAAATGAGAAAATTTTTACAGTTTGCATTAAACAGAGTGGTGATCACAGCGGTCATCGTGCTGATACAGGTAGTATTTTTTCTGTCTGAGATTTTTATCTGGGGCAGCTATTATGTGGAGATCGCTTTTATTCTGCGGTTTTTGAGCTTCTGCGCCGTGGTTTATATTGTTTGGAGGCCCAATAATCCGGCGGTTAAGCTGGCCTGGGTGGTGCCGATTCTGACATTCCCCCTTTTTGGAGGAGTGATGTATCTGTTTTTTGGACATGTTATTGTGCCGAAAAAACTGCGGGACAGTGTGGGGCGGACGAATGTCCTTGTGGAGAAAAATCTGGTGCAGGATGAGACGGTGCGAAGAGCATTGGAAGAGAAGGATCAGGCTGTGGCAAACCAGAGCGGATATCTGACGGTTTACGGAGCGACGCCGGTCTGGGATCATACGGCCACTACCTATTACCCCGAAGGCCTTCCTTATTGGGAAGCCCTTCTGAGTGATCTGGAGAAAGCCGAACGCTTTATATTTCTGGAGTATTTTATCATAGCTGAAGGCAGGATGTGGAATGCAGTGCTGGAGATTCTGGAGCGTAAGGCGAAGGAAGGCGTGGAAGTCCGGCTGATCTATGACGATGTGGGGTGTGGTTTTTTACTGCCAAAGCACTATAATGAGCGCATGGAGAAGAAGGGAATTAAATGTATTGCCTTCAACAGGCTGGTTCCCTTTATGTCGCTTGTGTTAAACAACAGAGATCACAGAAAGATCGTGGTGATTGACGGCAAAACAGGTTATACCGGCGGCATTAATATGTCGGATGAGTATATTAATTATGAACATCCTTACGGAGAACACTGGAAGGATGCCGGAATCCGAATCGAGGGAGAGGCCGTCTGGAATTTTACGGTAATGTTTCTTCAGATGTGGAATATGTCGCGTTATACGGAGGAAGACTACAGCAGGTATCGGTATCATTTTGAAAACCGGCTTTCGGAGAACGGCTATGTGCAGCCCTATATGGACACGCCCTTTGATGATGAGATCGTGGGGGAGAATGTTTATCTGAACATGCTGGGAAATGCAAAGAAATATGTATATATTTATACGCCCTATCTGGTTACGGACAACGAAATGATTACAGCCATGAAACTGGCGGCAAAAAGGGGTGTGGATGTGCGCATTGTGACGCCAGGCGTGCCGGATAAAAAGTTTGTCTACTGGCTGACACAGTCGAATTACCAGAATCTGATTCAGGCGGGAGTCGGCGTGTATCAGTATACGCCAGGCTTTATCCATTCGAAATGTATGCTCTGTGATGATGAGCTGGCGACAGTAGGCACCATTAATTTTGATTACAGAAGTTTTTATCATCATTTTGAGTGCGGCGTATTTCTGTACCAGGCGGACGCCGTGGCGGCGCTGAGAAAGGATATGGAGGAGACCTTTGCCGTTTCGGAACAGATTACGCTGGAGTGGTGTAAGGAGAAATTTGTGAAGACCAATATTATTGGTCCGCTTTTAAAACTTCTTTCTCCGCTGCTGTAAGGGAAAGAAGCGGTTTTTGATCGGAGGAAATTATGTTACGTTTTATTAAGGTGATCGTGTGGAATCTGCCAAGGATCTACATGGTTCCCAAAATGGCATATAAGGCGAGACATGTGCAGCATTACGGCGAGGAAGCGTGCTATGCCTACGCGAGACTTGCAATCAGGCGTATGATGCGGGCCGGGCACATTACGACAAAAAAATACGGCGTGGAAAATCTGCCGGGGGAAGGCGGGTATATTCTGGCGCCAAACCATCAGGGAAAATACGACGCGCTCGGCATTATGATATCCCATGACAATCCCTGCTCCGTGGTGATTGACGATGCGAAATCGCACGGGTTTCTGGTGAAACAGTTTATTGATCTCGTACAGGGAAAACGTTTGAAAAAGGACGATGCCCGGCAGTCCATAGGCGTTATAAAGGAAGTGGCTGAGGATACGAAACGGGGCCGTCGGTTTATTATATTTCCCGAAGGAGGATATTACCATAATCACAATACGGTGGGAGATTTTAAGCCCGGGTGCTTTAAAAGCGCCGTGAAAGCAAGAGCGCCGATTGTGCCGGTGGCGTTGATTGATTCGTATAAGGTATTTGAGGAATGGACGCTTAAGAAGGTGGAGACACAGGTTCATTTCCTGAAAGCAATCCCCTATGAGGAATACAAGGGCATGACCACTACGGAAATTGCGGAGATGGTAAGGGACAGGATTGTGAGCCGGATCAGCGAGGTGCTGAGTCCGGCGTGATATAAACTATATTTTAACGATGGGCTTTTTGTATTCATTGATTTCCGACAGCGGATCGTCGTCGGGAAATTTATAGCGTACAACGCCCTGATAAACGTGGCTTGCATAGATGTCCTTTTCCAGCATGGAAAGGCCGGTCGGTGCAAGCTGTTTTTCTGCGTCCGCAAGCTTGGACAGGAGAGGAATGCCGGCCGATTTTTTCAGGGCGGTAAGCAGGGGGGAAGCGCTCTCGCGAAAGCCCAGCATACGGGCGTAAAAAATAGTATCTTCTTTTCGGTAACGTTCTATATCTTCTCTGCGGATATCTAACAGAATATGAAGCAGGCTTCTGGAAATTCTGGCATAAGTCCGATTTTTGGATTTCAGCTGGTCGCAGAAGGAACGGAAATCCCGGTATTTTGGTAAAAACTTTAGAATACGGTCGGAAAGCTCCCTGTCGATGTCAGGATAATCCGTAAACCCAGAGTATTCCTTTGAGAGCAGACTGTACTGGATCAGCAAGGAGAGGTCGTCGGAGAAGACCGGGTAGGATTTCAGGTAAGCGTCCTCCATCAGTTTTAGGGAGACCGCAGGTATCTGTTTGGCAAGACCGTCTGAGGCGCCTGCCTGCCGCAGGGATTCCCGGATGGCCAGAGCGGAACAGAAAGTAGTCTCCAGACTGTTGTCATGGTAGGATGCGCCGGCACGCTTTATGGTATAGGGCACGATTTTGCTGTCACAGGATAAAATCGCCTTGCAGTATTCAATGCCGAGAATATTGTTGGGGCTTGTGAGGATGGTGGTATGAGCCGTTAAATGGGGCGCGGAGGCTTCCAGTGCGGTATTTCTCGCCTGCGGGTAAGTGTGTCCCTCACGCATTTCCCGTGCCAGCGTTTCTTTAAAGACAGGTGTCTCGCACAGCAGCTCCTTAGCAAAATCCCTGAGAACGTTGATGTCCCCGCATTCGCTGCCAAAGCAGACAGCGTCCACAATTCCCAGCCTGTCAAGAAGCGTGATGGCGCCGCGGGCAAAGGTTTCCGCGCTGCTTAAGGCAAAACAGACGGGCAGCTCCAGAACCAGATCCGCTCCGTTTCGCAGGGCGCATTCGGTCCGCAGATATTTATCCATCAGAGCGGGCGCGCCGCGCTGCACAAAATCACCGCTCATGACGACCACACAGTAGTCCGCATTTGTGAGTTCCTTTGCCTTCCGAATCTGATAGGCATGGCCGTTATGAAATGGATTGTATTCCGCAATGATGCCGACCGTTCTCATAGCTGATTCCTCTTTCCCGATAATACATGTATTACTGTTACCAGTTTATCACAGGGCGGCGGATTTGTATTGTTTTTTCTGAGAAACAGACGTTGTTTTTCGGCTTTTTATTGTGGCGTTTGTATTTAAGGTTATGATATAATGTACGCGATGGCAAACCGAAGGGCACTGCGGTTGTGGCACAATATTTGTAAGGAGGGTATAGCATGTCTTATATTGATCTGATGAAGGAGAAGGCCAGAAGCGATAAGAAGACGATTGTTCTGCCGGAAACAAACGATAAGAGAACGTTGATTGCGGCAGCCAATATTTTGAAAGAAGGGATCGCCAACATCATCATGGTGGGGAATGAGGAAAAGATTATGGATGGCGCAGGCTGGCTTGAAGTGGAGCTGGACGGTGTGCAGATTATTGATCCCGAAAAAACGGAAAAACTGGACGGGTATGTGGAACTGCTCTACGAGACCCGTAAAAATAAGGGCATGACACCGGAGAAGGCGCGGGATATCCTGCTTAAGGATTACCTTACCTTTGGGGTGGTAATGGTAAAGGCAAACGATGCTGACGGTATGGTGGCGGGAGCCTGTCACGCTACGGCGGATACGCTTCGTCCGGCTTTGCAGATTCTGAAAACGGCTCCCGGCGTGAAGCTGGTATCGGGCTTTTTCCTGCTGGATGTGCCGGATTGCGAGTATGGGGAGAACGGCACTTTCCTTTTTGCGGACTGCGGCCTGAATCAGGATCCGACTGCGGAAGAGCTGGCGGCTATCGCGGATACTTCCGCCAAGAGCTTTAAGAGTCTGGTTGGGGCAAAGCCGATCATCGCCATGCTGTCTCATTCCACCAAAGGCAGCGCAAAGCATCCTCTGGTGGACAAGATGGTGGAGGCGACGCGGATAGCCCATGAGCAGTATCCGGGACTTACCATTGACGGGGAGCTGCAGTCAGACGCTGCGCTGGTGCCCCAGGTGGCAAAGTCAAAGGCTCCCGGCAGTGAGGTGGCGGGCAAGGCAAACGTGCTGATTTTCCCCAATCTCGACTGTGGAAATATCGGATATAAACTGGTGCAGAGACTGGGCAAAGCGGAAGCCTACGGACCCATGCTTCAGGGGATTGCGAAACCCGTAAACGATCTTTCCCGCGGCTGTTCATGGCAGGATATCGTGGGCGTGGTGGCCCTTACTGCGGTTCAGGCGCAGCTTGCGTGATGACGTGTCAACCTATTATAGGGCGAAAGCCCGCGAGCGAGGAAAACCGAAGGTTTAGCGGGCGGCACTGCGGGTTATAAATAAACTATGGAAAGAAGGTAAAAATCATGAATATATTAGTAATCAACTGCGGCAGCTCTTCTCTGAAATTCCAGCTTATCGACTCGGAAACGGAGAAGCAGATTGCAAAAGGTCTGTGCGAGAGAATCGGCATCGAGGGAAGCCAGATCGTTTATCAGCCGTCAGGCGGAGAAAAGGAAGAAACCGTAACGCCCATGCCCGATCACACCAAAGCCATTGAGCTGGTATTAAACGCTCTGATGAACGAAAAGACAGGCGTGGTGAAATCACTGGATGAGATCGGGGCAGTGGGACACCGTATTGTGCATGGCGGTGAGAAATTTGCAGCTTCCACAGTTATTACCGGCGAGGTGGTGGATGCCATCAGATCCTGTAACGATCTGGCGCCGCTGCATAATCCGGCGAACCTGATCGGCATAGACGCGTGCAGGAAGCTGATGCCGAATACGCCCATGGTGGGTGTTTTTGATACGGCATTCCATCAGACCATGCCGAAGGAAGCTTATCTGTATGGACTGCCTTATGAATACTACGAAAAATATCAGGTAAGAAGATACGGATTCCACGGAACCAGCCATTCCTATGTGTCAAAGCGGGCAGCGCAGTTTTTGGGGAAGAACTTTGAGGATATGAAAATTATTGTCTGCCATCTGGGGAACGGCGCCAGTATATCGGCGGTGGAAAACGGCAGATGTGTGGATACGTCCATGGGCCTTACGCCTCTTGAGGGACTGATCATGGGTACCCGCTCCGGCGATATTGATCCGGCGATTATCGAGTATATTGCACATAAAGAAAATAAGACCATTGACGAGATGATGACAGTTCTTAATAAGAAGTCGGGCGTGCTTGGCCTTTCCGATAATCTTTCTTCGGACTTCCGGGATCTGGAGAAGTCCTATAATGCAGGGGAGGACAGAGGCGTGCGCACGATTCAGACCTTTGCCTATCGGGTGGCGAAGTATATCGGCGCGTACACGGCAGCCATGAACGGTGTGGACGCGATCTGCTTCACGGCGGGCGTAGGGGAGAACAATCCCCTTGTCAGAAAGCTTGTCTGCGACAGGCTGGGGTATCTGGGCATTGCGATGGATACGGAGAAGAATAATAAGCGCGGTGAGGAAGTGGAAATCAGCACGCCGGATTCGCTAGTTAAGGTGCTGGTTGTTCCTACGAATGAGGAGCTTGCCATTGCAAGGGAGACTGCTTCGCTGGTAAAGTAATATGTGTTGTCAGGAGGATTTACCAATACTAAAGACTGAAATACAAAAGTATATATAGTTCAGGAATATGTGTATAAATAAATCCCTCAATGTGAGCAGATAAAGACAGCCGCATAAATTGAGGGATTTATTTTTCGCATCTTACCCGCATAATTTTACCTCTTACCATTTGTTGCATTGTGCGGTATTTTTTTGCGTGTTACCATATGCCCATACGAAGAGGGGGCGGATGGATATGAACATTCTGATAATAAACGGAAGTCCGAGAGGTGAAAAAAGCAACAGCTATCAGTTGACGGGCGCCTTTTTGAGAGGAGTAAGACAAAGGGCCGGGGAGGTGCAGATCAGGGAACGCGAAGTGTGCAAACTGGATATCAGACCCTGCCTCGGGTGCTTTTCCTGCTGGAGCGGCACACCCGGTAAATGCTGTATGGAAGACGATATGGAACAGGTGATACAGGATATTCTCTGGGCAGATATAACGATCTGGAGTTTTCCGCTGTATTATTTTACAGTTCCAGGCGGGCTGAAAAATCTGATTGACAGGCAGCTTCCCATGCTTCTTCCGTTTATGGAAGAAAAGGAGGGACAGGTCGGAAGCGGCGGTCATCCCTCACGCTATGACATGAGCGGGAAAAGGACGGTGCTGATTTCCACATGCGGGTTTTATACCGCCGAGGGAAACTATGACGGTGTGTACAGTCTGTTTGACCACATTTGCGGACGGGGAAATTATACTGCGATTTTCTGTGGTCAGGGAGAATTGTTTCGGGTGCCGGAGCTGGCAGGGATTACCGGCGAATATCTTTCCTGTGTGGAGCAGGCGGGAAGGGAATATATGGACGGCGGCGTGTCTGCAAAGAGCAGGGAGAGGCTTGCACAGCTTTTACTGCCGAGGGAAACCTTTGAGGCGTGTGCGGACGCAAGCTGGGGAATTGCAAGGGATGAGGACGGTGTAAAAAGAGATGACGGCAGTACCCGGAAAGAGTCGGATACGCTGACATTTACAAGACAGATGGCGGCGCTTTATCGGAAAGAGAGCTGGTCCGGCAAAGATATTGTGCTGGAAATGTGCTATACGGATGTGGAGGAATGCTATCAGATCGTGCTGGGAAAGGATGGCAGTCATGTTTATACGGACGGCTTCCGTAGTGCCGATACAAGGATCGAGACGCCGGTCACTGTATGGCGTTCCATTGCGTCAGGTGAGATTCGTGGGGATGAAGCCATGATGCAGGGGCTTTACCGCGTTAAGGGAGACTTTAATCTGATGCTGAAATGGGACGACTATTTTGGCGGCGCCGGTTCTCGGACAGCGTGTGCGGCAGAAGCTCCGGCGCAGAAGGATACCAATATGAATGTCATGCTGATTCCGTGGATTGTCTTTTGGGTAACTGTTTCGATCAGCAGACAAACCGGATGTCTGTTAAGCATTGCGGCCTGCGCGCTTGTTTCATTGATTTATTACAGGAATAGAAAAACGGTGTACGACGTAGTAAGCGGTGCGGCGGTGACGGGGCTTGCGGTTATTATGCTGGCAGGTGTGTCCGAAAAATGGATACTGCCGCTTTCCTATTTGGCTTTCGGCGTTATGTGGCTTGTATCCTGCTTTGGCGGCCTGCTGCCGCTTACGGCACATTATTCCATGAACAACTATGGCAAGGAGAAAGCGTTGAAAAACGGACTTTTTATAAAGACAAACCGCATTTTAACCATGCTTTGGGGGATTCTGTATCTGGTTACGTCGGTGCTTTGCTGGTTTCTGATGCAGTCGCCGATCAGCTTCCTGACGGGGCTTATTAATTCCCTGGCTCCTGTTCTTATGGGGATTTTTACGGCATGGTTTCAGAAATGGTATCCGGCCAGAGTGGCCAGAGGAAAGTAAGAAAATAAGTCTGACGACGGAATGGAAGGAAACATGAAAATAACAATACAGGATATTGCGCCCGGAGAAGAGGAAGAGATTATTGTAAGGTGCAGGGATCTGGACGATGCGCTTCTTCGCATGATTCGCGAGTTGAAGGTGAGGCGCGGAAAATTTACGGTTACGGAAAATGATAAGATCAGGCAGATTGACGCGGACAATATCTATTATTTTGAGGCCGTGGATAATAAAGTGTTTCTTTATCTGGAACAGGATGTGTTCGAGGTCAGATACAAGCTGTATGAAATTGAAAAGAAGTATGCGGATACAGATTTTTTCCGGGCGTCCAAGTCGGTGATTATCAATCTGGCCAGGGTAAAGCAGTTTGCGCCGGATTTCGGCGGGCGGTTTGAGGCGCAGATGATGAACGGGGAACGGCTTAAGATTTCCAGACAGTATGTACCGGCGCTTAAGAAGAGGCTTGGTATGTGAGTCGAATGCAGCTGTAAAATGAAAAACAGGCGCGGCAAAATGCGCGGGAACGAGGGCTTATATGACGGATAATATAAAAAAAAGGATTGTGGAACTGCTGTTGACCTTCTGCATGGTGACTACGGGCAGCGTCTTTGTCTGTGCAGTTTATAATAATATATTCTGGCCCAATGACGTATACCTGAATGCGGATGTTCTCTGGCAGCTTCTGGCGCTGGCGTTTTTGTGCAGTCTTGGTAATTTTATTCATCCCTATCGGGAAGTCAGCCGCAGGCGGGAACTGCTCAATAAGGGCCTGCATTATCTGTATATCAATGCGGTGGTGCTTAGCTGCGGTTATGGTTTTCAATGGATGGACAGAGGAAATGTCTTAATGCTGGCAGTTATGATCTTTGGAATCCTGTTCGTCTTTGTTGTGGTTTCTTTTGTGATCTGGAGGCTGCATGCAAGGGAGTCCGAGAACCTGAATCGGAAGCTTAGGGAATATCAGCAGACAGGCGAATGAAATACCAACGTAAAATGGTGAGAAAAAAGATAGAGTGAAAGAATTGCTGCGGGGCAGCGCCGAAAATATCAGTATCTGTTCACCTGAAAAGAGCAGGGGTATTATTGCGCCCCTGCTCCGATTTTCTTGTCGCTATGTAAAATGTGGTTTACAAGCCATTCAGTCAGAAATTCCATCAGGTCTTCCAGCGTTTCCTGCTGATTGTCGTCTATATGCTCCAGATCCATTTCTTCCAGCCTTGATACAAAGGCTTCATGGGCTCTTCTCTGGGCTTCAAGTCCTTCGTAGTGGATGCTTTCCATATAGAGCTCTTCGTCCTGAAAATGAAATTTTGTGTATTCCCTCAATTCTTCCAGAAGCCGTACAATTTCATCATATTTGTCGACGGCCATTTCATCGGTCATGACACGGTACACATCGCCGATGATGCGGAACAGCTCTTTGTGCTCCTTATCCACTATGGATATTCCTGTCAGATACTTGTCGGTAAATTCGGGCGCCGTGCGCTCCTCCGACGGCTTTAGTTTGCCGATCATAAGATCGGAGCTGATGATATGACGGTACAGCCAGGTGACAAGATAGCGGAGCAGGTCTTCCAGAACCGCCTGCTGCTCGTGGTCGGAGGAAAAGGAGTTGGTAATACCGTTGATCTTATCGCGGAAGAAAAGGTGCTGGCGCTTTTGCAGATTCAGCTCCGGGTGACGGATGCTCTCCATGTAGTCCTCTTCATGCTCAAAATGTTCTTCCGCGTAATGTTCCAGACGCTCCACCATGGCGATGATACGGTCGTATTTATCGCTTATGATCTGATTGTCCAGTAAATCCTGCGTTTCGTTTATAATTCGAAAAAGCTCCCTGTGTTCATTGTCTATTTCCTCTACACCGATCAGACAGTCATCCGTAAAATGATACATACTGAGATTCCTCCTTATAGGTAATGACGTTTCCTTTTATTATATATCATGTCAGCAGGAAATCAAGCGCGAACAAAGTGAGCATTTGATTTCACCTGACATGATAACGAAAAAATGAAATGCACTTGAATGTAAAAGGGTAATGGGTGTATAATAATTTAGGAATAATTTCCTATATGAAAGGTATGGGGGAAGGGAAGGAAGTGCAGAGGGTGAAAGAAAAACAGGGAAAAACTAAGAGTTTAAAGACCACATTGATTCTGGTCTGCGCATCGCTCGGAATTGTGATCGGCGTGGTGGTAGGAATGATCGGCGTTTTGACGATCAGAAACATCTCCAATGGCGCATATGACGAGTATGCAAGAGCGATGGACGACGGTTACAGGACGGAGATCAAGTCCCAGGTGCAGAGCGTGCTGGCGATTTTGCAGGCGGAATATGACAAAGCAGGGGCGGGAGAACTGACGGAGGAGGAAGCCAAACTTGAGGCGGCCGAAATTGTCCGCGCCATGCGCTACCGTGACGACGACAGCGGTTATTTTTGGATAGACGATAAGGATTACATACTGGTTATGCACCCGATTCTTCCGGAGCAGGAAGGGAATAACCGATACGATCTGGAAGATCAGAACGGCATCATGATCATTCAGGAAATCATGAAGGTGTGTCAGTCCGCGGAGAAGGGCGGTTATAACGAATTTTACTTTACCAAGGCGGACGGTGTGACAGTGGCTCCAAAGGTGGCTTATTCCGGCTATTTTGAGCCGTGGGGCTGGGCGATTTCCACAGGAAACTATGTGGACGATATGGAAGAGGAGATGCAGGGCATCAAAGATTCGATTGTCCGGGAATTTCGGAATTCCTGTGTCCTTATGGGGATCTGCTGCGTGGTTCTTTTGCTGATCACGGTAGTGATATCCTGCGTTGTGGGTGAATTTCTTGTGGTGCCTCTGCGCAGAGTCAAGGATTTTGCGGTAAGCATCTCAGAAGGAGATCTGACGGCGGATGTGGAGGTTAAGCAGAGAAACGAGATGGGCGTTGCGGCGGACAGCCTGAACACGGCAAGGCAGAAGATCAACGGTCTTATTACGGCGATTGCCGATACGTCCCGCAATATAGAGAATATGACGGTAGAGTTTGAAGACAGCTTCCACCAGATGGAGAAATCCATCGGAGAAGTGGATATCGCGGTAGAGGAGATCGCCAAAAACATTACCACACAGGCGGCGTCTACCTCCGATGCTACAGGGGAAGTGGGCAAGATTGCAGAAGGCATCGACAAAACCACCAGAGAGGTGGCGGATCTGCGCGATAATTCCGATTCCATGAAGAAGCTGAGCAGGCAGTGCTCCGACAAACTACAGGAGCTGGTGCAGGCAAATATGCGGACAAAGGAAGATGTGGTCAGCATGCAGGAGCAGGCTGAGGCAACCAATGAGGCGGCGGATGCAATCAAACAGGCTGCCGGGTTGATTGACGCCATTGCGGATCAGACGAATCTGCTTGCGCTGAATGCTTCCATTGAAGCGGCCCGCGCTGGAGAGAGCGGTAAGGGCTTCGCGGTAGTGGCTACGGAAATCGGCGCATTGGCGAACCAGTCTGCGCAGGCGGTGAGCGAAATCTCCAACATCATCAATGATCTTGTAAATAAATCCGTACAGTCTCTGCAAATTATGGAGAAAGTGAACGGTACGGTGGAGCATCAGGTGGATGTACTGAGTGATACCCAGAGCATTTTCCAGGATCTGTATACCAATCTGGATCAGTGTATGGCATCCATTGTGAATATTGAGTCCATGACAGAGGAGATAGAGATTCAGCGGCAGGGCATCACTACGGTGCTTGACACCTTAAACAGTCTGGCGCAGGACAATGCGGCTTCTTCGGAGGAGACTTCCGCCATGACGGAGGAACTGAGTCAGATCGTGGCAAGGTCGAAAGAAATGGTGGAAGATCTGAAAGGCGATGTGGATCATCTGGTGGGAGGCGTTGAGCAGTTTTCCGTTTAACATATTTCGGACAAATTATCGGTTGACAAACAGAAGTGCCATATGTATAATTGTTTGAGTATGGATGGGAGTCTGCTATGTTCATAAACCTGACAGAGGTGTTGACAAACGAAGATAAAGTGCTTGCAGTCCAGGCAGAGGCGCAGATTACAGAGGTTTCTGTCGGCGACGGAAGCTATTCGGTGTGTGCATCTTCACCGGTTGATTTCGTTTTTACAAACACCGGCAGAGGCAGGGCGAAGATCGAAGGAAAAGCAGAGTTTACTTTTAACGCGGGCTGCGACAGATGCTTAAGGCCTGTGAAACAGAAGGTGGCCGTTGCTTTTACCAGAGAAGTCTGGGCGCCGGATACGGCGGTTGACCCTTCGGCTTATGAAGAACAGCCTTTTATGAATGGTTTTCAGTTGGATGTGGAAGACTTACTAAACAGTGAGATAGTGACAAGCTGGCCTATGAAGATTCTGTGTAAGCCGGATTGTAAGGGGATCTGCCCCACATGCGGCAGGGATCTGAATACGGGGACATGCGATTGCGATAATTTTGTGCCCGATCCCAGGATGGCGGCGATCAAAGATATTTTCGAAGCGGATAAGGAGGTGTGACGATGTCTATTTGTCCTAAAAACAAATCTTCCAGGAGCAGAAGAGATAAGAGAAGAGCAAACTGGAAAATGACTGCTCCTACATTGGTGAAATGTAGCAAGTGCGGCGCGCTGATGGTGCCCCACAGAGTATGTAAGAAATGCGGAACATACAACAAAAAAGAAATCATCGCGGTTGATTAAACGATGTGCACGGGCTTTTCGGGAACCTCTCGAAGAGCCTTGATTTTTATGGGCGGATTTAGTATGATAATTGAGTAACAATTGGCCCTGAGGGAGATTATATGAGTGAGTGGATTAAAGTAGCCGTAGACGCCATGGGCGGGGATAACGCTCCTGTAGAAACGGTAAAAGGCGCTGTGGAGGCAGTAAACGAGAGCGGAAAGATCAGGGTATACCTTGTAGGACAGCAGGACGCTCTGGAAAAGGAACTGGCCCGTTATACATATCAGAAGGAACAGATCGAAGTGGTGCATGCCTCTGAAATTATCGAAACGGCGGAACCGCCGGTGATGGCGATCCGTAAGAAGAAGGATTCCTCTCTGGTAAAAGCGTTAAATCTTGTGAAGGACGGTACGTGCGATGCGTTTGTGTCTGCTGGCAGCACCGGAGCTACGCTGGTGGGCGGGCAGGTGATTGTGGGCCGTATCAAGGGCGTGGAGAGACCTCCACTTGCACCGCTAATTCCCACGGCGACCGGCTGCTCCCTTCTGATTGACTGTGGCGCTAACGTGGATGCGAGAGCATCCCATCTGGTGCAGTTTGCCAAGATGGGTTCCATATATATGGAGTATGTAATGGGGGTTAAGAATCCCAGAGTCGGCCTTGTAAATATCGGTGCGGAAGAAGAGAAGGGAAACGCGCTTGTGAAGGAGACCTTTCCCCTTTTAAAGAACTGTCCCGACATTAATTTCATCGGCAGCGTGGAAGCGAGAGATGTTCCTGCGGGAGCGGCGGACGTGGTAGTCTGCGAGGCCTTTGTGGGAAACGTGCTGTTAAAGACTTACGAGGGCGTAGGGCTTACGCTGATCAGCAAGGTGAAGGAGGGGATGATGACTTCCCTGCGAAGCAAGATCGGCGCGCTTTTAGTCAAACCCGCGCTTAAGACCACATTAAAGGCCTTTGACCTGGAACAGTACGGCGGTGCGCCGCTTCTGGGCCTGAAAGGGCTGGTTGTGAAGACCCACGGCAGCTCGAAAGCGAATGAAATTAAAAATTCCATTCTGCAGTGTATCACTTTTACGGAGCAGAAGATCAATGAAAAGATTCGGGAAAAGGTTGCGACGCAGGATGTCTGTGAATAGGCATTTTACGCATGGATCTACGGTACAAGAGAGGTCATATATACGATGGAACTGGAAAAATTACGGGAAGTGATAGCGGAGGTCTTGAGTGTGGATACAAAGGAGATCACATTGGAGACTACCTTTCTGGAAGATCTGGGAGCGGATTCGCTGGATGTTTACCAGATTATCATGGGAATTGAGGAAGCCTTTCACATAGAGATACAGGCCGAGAAGGCGGAGCGTATCACTACGGTGGGAGAGGCGGTAGAACTGATAAAGAACAGCAGGGAGTAAGCGGCGGGCCCTTTCTGATAAGGAAGGGGCTTTTCCATGCGGAGGTTTTTATGACAGTGGAAGAGTCCGGGAAACTGGAAGAAAAAATTGCATATCGCTTTCGTGACGGCAGGCTTCTCAGACAGGCGCTGACGCACAGCTCCTATGCGAATGAAATGAAGATTAATAAATACGGAGATTATGAGCGGCTGGAGTTTTTGGGAGACGCCGTGCTGGAGTTTGTAAGCAGTGATTTCCTTTACAGACAGCGGAAGGAGACGGCGGAGGGAGATTTGACCAAACTCAGGGCGTCCATGGTCTGCGAGCCGGCGCTTGCTTTTTGCGCCAGGGAATTATCATTGCAGCAATACATTCTGCTGGGCAAAGGGGAACAGGCCACAGGCGGTAGGAACCGGGATTCCATTGTTTCGGATGTGATGGAGGCTTTGATCGGGGCTATTTATCTGGACGGGGGGATTGAGGAGGCTTCCGCCTTTATCCATCGTTTTATATTATCTGATTTGGAAAACAAACAGCTTTTTTACGACGCCAAGACAATTCTGCAGGAGCTCGTGCAGCAGGAGGGCGGCGGCCAGCTTTGTTATAAAATTGTAAGAGAAGAAGGGCCGGATCACGATAAAACGTTTGAGGCGGAGGCTTATGTGGGAGAGGAAAGAGTCGGCTGGGGAAGCGGTCACTCCAAGAAGGCGGCGCAGCAGCAGGCAGCCTATCAGGCGCTCCTTATAAGGAGAAAGAAATAACGCGGATTCCAGGTGCGGCGAGAGGTATATATGTATTTAAAGAGTATAGAAGTACATGGATTTAAATCCTTTGCAAATAAAATTAAGTTTCAGTTCCACAATGGTATTACCGGCATTGTGGGGCCTAACGGCTCAGGAAAGAGTAACGTTGCGGACGCGGTCAGATGGGTGCTGGGAGAACAGCGGATTAAGCAGCTGCGCGGCGTTTCCATGCAGGACGTGATTTTTTCCGGGACAGAGATGAGAAAGCCGCTGGGGTATGCCTATGTGGCGATTACGCTGGACAATTCGGACCATCAGCTTGCCATTGATTTTGATGAGGTAACGGTCTCCAGACGGCTTTACCGATCCGGAGAGAGCGAGTATATGTTAAACGGCGCCCCCTGCCGCTTAAAGGACGTTAACGAGCTTTTTTACGATACGGGTATCGGTAAGGAGGGCTACTCCATTATCGGGCAGGGACAGATTGATAAAATACTGAGCGGCAAGCCGGAGGAGCGCAGGGAGCTCTTTGACGAGGCGGCCGGCATTGTGAAATTTAAGAGAAGAAAATACGCGGCCCAGAAAAAGCTGGAAGCGGAGAAACAAAATCTTGTGCGCGTAAACGATATTCTGGCGGAGCTTGAGAAACAGACGGGTCCCCTGGAAAAGCAGGCGGAAAAGGCAAGAATCTATCTGCGCAAAAAGGAAGAGCTAAAGACCCTGGACGTCAACGTTTTCTTATTGGAAAATGTGCGGATCACGGATCAGCTCAAAGAGGTAGACCAAAAACTGCACATTGCAGGTTCGGATTTGGAGGAGACGACGGGGCGGTATGAGTCCGCCAAAGAGGAGTACGAACGGATTCAGAGCCGCATTGAGCAGCTGGATGCGGAAATTGAGGCGGCAAGATCCACCCTTACGGACACCGGTGTGATGCGTTCCAAGCTGGAAGGGGAAATCAACGTCTTAAAGGAGCAGATTCATTCCGCAGAGGGCAACGAGGAGCATTTACAAAACCGCATAGCAAGCATCAGCGAACAGCTTGCGGAGCGGGATAAGGAACGGGAGTCAATTCTTTCGCAGAAACAGGAGATCGACGAAAAACTGGCTTCTCTGGAGAAGGAGAGAACGCAGGCCAGAGAGCTTCTGGACAAAACACAGGGTGAAATCGAAACCTTAAATAATCATATAGAAACCGGTAAGAATACCATTATCGAAACGCTGAATAATCGGGCGACGATCAAGTCCAAGCTGGGGCGTTTTGATACCATGCTGGAACAGGTTAATATCCGTAAGGCGGAGCTAAATTCCAGACTTCTTCGCGCAAAATCCGACGAGGCGGAACAGACGGAGACCATTAAGAAGCTGGAGGAGGAATTTGAAGCGATTACCGTGTCCATCAAGGAGCTTACGGAAAAGCAGGAGCTCATGGAAGAAAAGCTGTCAGGCGTGAGGGACGAGCTGGCAGGGAAAGACCAGAAACTTCGGGATACGCAGGTGCTCTACCACCAGCAGAAGTCAAAGCTGGAGGCGCTTTCCAATCTGACGGAGCGTTACGAGGGCTACGGCGGCAGCGTGAAGGCTGTCATGGAAAAAAAGGATGCGGAGAAGGGCATCATCGGTGTGGTTGCCGATATCATTCAGGCGGACGCCAAATACGAGACGGCCATCGAGACCGCACTGGGCGGCAATATCCAGAATATCGTGACAGAGGATGAGGACACGGCCAAGCGGATGATCGGTTTCCTGAAAAAGGCCAAAGCCGGCCGCGCCACCTTTTTACCTCTCACAAGCATTACTCATCCCCAGGAGTTTAAGAACCAGGAGGCTTTAAAGGAACCGGGCGTGGTGGGTATGGCGGACGAGCTGGTACGGATCGAGAAAAAATACCGAAATGTGGCAAAGGCCATGCTGGGCCGCATATTGGTGGTGGATAACGTTGACAATGCGGTAAAGATCGCCAGAAAATTTGACTACGGCATCCGTATGGTTACATTGGAAGGGGAGCTTCTGGTTCCCGGCGGCGCGATCAGCGGCGGCGCTTTTAAGAACAACTCCAATCTTCTTGGCAGGCGCAGGGAGATGGAGGAGCTGGAGAAAAAAGTAAAGCAGTATGTGAAGGAAATCGACCAGATCTTAAATGAGATCGAGGAGACCAAGCGCGGACGTAACAAGATGCGGCTGGAGATCGAGGACATTAAGGGACAGATCCAGCGAAAGTTTATCGAGCAGAATACCGCCAGAATGAACGTGATGCAGGCGGAAGAGAAAAAAAGCGAAACCACGGAAGGCTTCGGAGAATTAAAGACGGAAGAGCGGGACATTGAGACCCAGATCGGCGAAATTCAGACCGGCAAGGAGGGGGCGGCGAAGGAGCTGGCGGATTCGGAGGCTCTGGAGAAGAGCGTGGAAATCCAGATTGGCGAATTTCAGACGCAGCTTGAAGAAAAGCGCACGTTGGAATCCGAGCAGGCGGCGCAGGTATCCGAGTGGGATGTGGAAGTGGAGAAGATGCGCCAGAACGCCGACTTCAAGCGTCAGAATCTGGAACGTGTGGACGGAGAAAGAGACCGTTACAGGGCGGAGCTTAACGAGGTGAAAGAAGGGCTGCATCTGGGCAAGGAAGAGGTGGAACGCAAGAAGGAAAGCATTCTTGAGATTGAAAGAACCATCGCCGCTTCCCATACGGCACAGACCGAAGCGGAGAAAAAGCTCAAGGAGGACGTGGAGACAAAGGAGGAGCTTACCGGCAAACAGAAGAATTTCTTTAATTCCAGGGAAGAGCTTTCCCAGCGCATGTCCGCATTGGATAAGGAGGTATACCGCCTGAACGCGCAGAAGGAGAAGATGGAGGAGTCCATCGAGTCCAAGATTAATTATATGTGGGATGAGTATGAGATTACGCTCTCCGACGCGGCCGGGCTGAAAAACGAGGAGATGAACGACCTGCCCGCCATGAAGCGGGATATCGGTGGTTTGAAGGATGAGATCAGGAAGCTGGGAGACGTGAATGTCAACGCCATCGAAGATTATCGAACCCTGATGGAGCGTTATACCTTCTTAAAAACCCAGCATGACGATCTGGTGGAAGCGGAGAAAACCCTGCTTGGCATCATAGAAGAGCTGGATACTTCCATGCGCAAACAGTTCAATGAAAAGTTTGCCCAGATCAACCGGGAGTTTGACAAGGTATTTAAGGAGCTTTTCGGCGGCGGAAAGGGTTCTCTTGAGCTGATCGACGGGGAGGACGTGCTGGAGGCGGGCATTCTTGTGATCGCGCAGCCGCCCGGTAAAAAGCTGGTAAACATGATGCAGATGTCCGGCGGAGAAAAATCCCTGACGGCGATCTGTCTGCTCTTTGCCATCCAGAACCTGAAACCTTCGCCGTTTTGTCTGCTGGACGAGATCGAGGCAGCTCTTGACGAGAACAACGTGACCCGTTTTGCGAAGTATCTGCATAAGCTGACGAAGAGCACCCAGTTCATCGTTATTACCCACAGACGGGGCACCATGGAAAAGGCGGACAGGCTCTATGGCATTACCATGCAGGAAAAGGGCGTTTCCACGCTGGTGAGTGTGAACCTGATAGATAAGGAATTGGAGTAGAGTGAAAATATGAGCGAAGAAAAAAAAGGCTTCTTCGGCAGACTGCGGGAGGGGCTTACCAAGACCAGAAATAATATCGTGCACGGGATCGACTCTGTGTTCGGCGGTTTTTCCAATATTGACGACGACTTCTATGAGGAACTGGAAGAGATTCTGATTATGGGAGACATCGGCGTAAAGGCCACTGAAGAGATTCTCGACAAGCTCCGGGATCAGGTACGGGAAAATCATATCAAGGAACCCGCAGACTGCAAGGAATTTCTGATCCGAAATATTAAGGAGCAGATGCAGGTGGGCGAGACGGCTTATGAGTTTGAGAAAGAACAGTCGGTGGTTCTGGTCATCGGTGTCAACGGGGTGGGAAAAACCACCACGGTCGGAAAGCTTGCCGGACAGCTGAAAGGGCAGGGCAGAAAGGTGCTGATTGCGGCGGCGGATACTTTTCGGGCGGCGGCAGGAGAGCAGCTTTCGGAGTGGGCGAACCGGGCGGGCGTTGATATGATCGGCGCAAGCGCTGGCTCCGATCCGGCAAGCGTTGTGTTTGATGCAGTAAACGCGGCCAAAGCCCGCAATGCGGATGTGCTTCTGTGCGATACGGCTGGCAGACTCCACAATAAGAAAAATCTCATGGAGGAGCTTAAGAAGATTAATCGTATCATTGAAAGGGAGTTTCCTAATGCGCACAGGGAAAACCTTGTCGTACTGGACGGTACTACCGGGCAGAACGCCTTGCAGCAGGCCAGAGAATTTGGAGAAGTCGCAGATCTGACGGGAATTATTCTGACGAAAATGGACGGAACGGCAAAGGGCGGCATCGCGGTGGCGATCCAGTCTGAGCTGCAGATTCCGGTAAAATATATTGGTGTGGGGGAAAGTCTGGAGGACTTACAGAAGTTTGACGCGGATCAGTTCGTCGATGCCCTGTTTGACGTGGCGCAGGAAGAGAGCGTTTAACGCGGATCGGGAAGAAGCTATTAGACGGGGCGCGGTGATGTGGCAAGAAGGAGGAAGAGATGAAGGAACTTTCGTTGGATAAGTTTGAGGAAGCCTATGAGGTGGTGAAAGAGGTAGCCTCAGAGACGAAGCTTGTGCACAGTGATTATTTCAGTGCGCAGACCGGAAACAAGGTCTGGCTGAAACCGGAGAATATGCAGCTTACGGGAGCGTATAAGCTCAGGGGCGCATACTATAAGATCAGTACTTTGTCGCAGGAGGAGCGGGTAAAGGGACTGATTACGGCTTCCGCAGGAAATCATGCCCAGGGCGTGGCCTACGCAGCCAAGTGCTATGGCGTGAAGGCGGTAATCGTAATGCCTACCACAACGCCGCTGATTAAGGTCAACCGTACCAAAGGCTATGGGGCGGAAGTAATTTTACATGGCGATGTATACGATGAGGCCTGTGCCCATGCGGAGGAGCTGGCGGCGAAAAACGGTTACACCTTTGTGCATCCCTTTGACGACCTGGCCGTGGCTACGGGACAGGGAACCATCGCTATGGAGATTATAAAGGAACTGCCTCTTGTGGATTATATTCTGGTGCCCATCGGCGGCGGCGGACTGGCCACAGGCGTATCCACGCTGGCCAAGCTTTTGAATCCGAAGATCAAAGTCATCGGCGTGGAGCCGGCGGGCGCGGCCTGTATGCAGGCTTCCATCAGGGCCGGCAAGGTAGAGACGATGGAGCATGTCAATACCATTGCGGACGGCACGGCGGTGAAAAGACCGGGTGAAAAGATTTTTCCCTATATAAGCAAAAATCTGGATGATATCATTACCGTGGAGGATGAGGAGCTGGTGGTGGCTTTTCTTGACATGGTGGAAAACCATAAGATGATCGTGGAAAATTCCGGGCTTCTCACGGTAGCGGCCTTAAAGCATCTGGATGTGAAAAATAAGAAGATTGTTTCCATCTTAAGCGGCGGCAATATGGACGTGATTACCATGTCCTCTGTGGTACAGCAGGGATTGGTGCTGCGGGATCGTATCTTCTCAGTTTCCGTACTTTTGCCGGATAAGCCAGGAGAGCTTTCCCGGGTGGCGGACGTGATCGCGAAGGAGGACGGCAATGTGATCAAGCTGGAACACAACCAGTTTGTATCCATTAACCGAAATGCCGCGGTGGAGCTTCGAATTACCCTTGAGGCATATGGGACGGAGCATAAGAACCAGATTATCAGGGCGCTGAAAGAGCACGGCTATCAGCCAAAGCTGGTAAGGGCGAGTATCTAATTGCCGCGCAAGAGAAACAAGCGACGTGAAGCGGCATTTGTTTCTCGGCGGCATTAACGAGCAAACGTCCGATGTAGTCGGACAGGGAGCGCGTTAGCGCGAGTTTGCGAGTCTAATTTATAACAAAATGGATATGATAACTGTACATAGGAAAAAGGTGGGGCTCATATTCATGAAAAAACATGTTATTATAACAGCAGCGGCATTTGTTTATGCCCTGGGCGTCAGTCTCTTTACGGATCCCAATAATATGGCGCCCGGCGGTGTGACGGGGATTTCGATTATTTTGAGCAGAATGATACCGGTAAGCACAGGAACGTTGATCATGCTTCTCAATATACCGATCCTGTTTTTCGCCGTATGGAAATTTGGCATCGGACTGACCATATCAACAATTTATGCTACGGCGCTGATTTCCCTGTTTACCAATCTGCTCTCTGCATACGGGGCGGCTACGGACGATATTCTGCTGGCGGCGTTGGTGGGAGGCACACTGACGGCGGTTTCCGTTGGCGTGATTCTGCGCGCGGGGGCGACCACGGGCGGGATGGATATTATTGTAAAGGCGCTGAGGCTTCGCTTTCCCCATTTAAAGACGGGGAAAATATTTTTCATTGCGGATGCGTGTATTGTCACTCTTTCCGGCATTGTTTTCCGGGATATCAGGGCGGCGCTGTATGCGGCGATTTCGGTTATCTGTACCTCTTTTGTAATGGATATCGTGCTTTACGGAAGGGACGAGGCGAAGATGCTGTATATCATCAGCGGAAAGTCAGAGCGGATTGCGGAGAGGCTGCTTGCAGATATCAATATCGGTGTGACATATATAAACGGGCAGGGCGCATATAGTGGAGATAACAAGAAAGTGATACTGTGCGTGGTGAAAAAACCTGTATCGCCTAGAGTGGAGGAGATTGTAAAGGAGGAGGATCCCGAGTCCTTTATGATTATTACAAGCGCCACAGAGGTGTTCGGGGAAGGATACAAAAGCTATTTTAGTGAGCGCGTGTAGCAGGCGCATAAAAAGGAGAGTTTATGCAGGAGAATCATTCGCAGGCAAAACGCAGCAGGAAGAAACGAAGAAGGAGCGAGAACAGTATTCTGGCGGGCTCCATTCTCCTGTGTATCGTTACGCTGACGGCTGTCACGATCTGTCTGGTGATGGTGTTTCAATACCGGGCGATCCAGCAGAAAAATACGGCGGTTATGAGCGAGCTGGAGGCGATCCGTCTGGATGAGGAAGCGACTTACAATCAGGCGGAGGTGGATGCCCTGATTGACAGCGCGGTAGAGGAGGCAAGAGAAAAGACGGGAGAGGAAGTGGGCGAGGAGTTTCTGGGTAAATTGAAGGAGCTCATGACGTCCGGCGAGGGAACGACGGAGATGCTCAGGTACTTTTTCCCGGATGAAGTTGTAATTGCGGACGCCGGCCAATATTACTTTTTTCCGATAATGAAAGAGCTTGCTCCCAATACATATGACCCGGAAGCCTTTATGGCGGATGGGGACGGTATTATGCATTATTATCAGGAAGGAGAACGGGTTTCTCACAAGGGGATAGACGTTTCCCGGTATCAGGACGAAATTGACTGGGAGAAGGTGGCGGATGACGAGGTGGAGTATGCATTTATCCGGCTTGGCATACGGGGCTATACTGAGGGAGAGATCATAGAGGATGAGACCTTTCAGGATAATATCAGGGGGGCTCTTGAAAACGACATAGATGTGGGCGTTTACTTTTTTACCCAGGCGCTCAGCGTGGAGGAGGCCGAAGAGGAAGCGGAGTACGTGATTGATTCCATAGCCCCCTATAAGGTGGAATATCCTGTGGTCATTGATGTGGAAGCGGTGACGAGCACACGGGCGAGGGGAAACGACCTGACCAGCGAGGAGCGGACAAAATACTGCATCGCCTTTTGCGAAAAGATTAGAGAGGCGGGCTATACGCCCATGATCTACGGCAATTTAAAGACCTTTATGCTCATGCTTGATATAGAGCAGCTGGAAGAGTATGACAAGTGGTTTGCCTACTATGATGAATCCTATTATTTTCCCTATGATTTTAAGATCTGGCAGTATACCAACAAGGGTAAGGTGGCAGGGATTAAGGGAGAGGTGGACTTAAACATCAGCTTTGAGCAGACGCATAATTAGTAAAATACAATAAAGAAAGGCGGGGTTACAACATGAAGTATGAATTTGAAGGCACTGTGGAGTTTCGGGAAAATGAGAATACCATTGCCGTACCCTTTAATGTGTGGGAGGTGTGCGAGAAGGTGGGAGACGCGCCGGTGAGAGTATGCTTTGATGACGTGTGCTTTATCTGCGATCTTTTGCCAAAAGGGCAGGGCTACTACGATATTCCGGTCAGTCATGAAGTTCTTACGAAAGTGGAGCTGGGCAAAAAGTATCTGATTTCCATTGAGATTGTGGGTAATGTGTTCAGCATGGGCGGCGACAGCCATTACAGCGTGGAAAATCCCATTCGCAAGATTGACGGCGTGGAGCTGGTGACACAGCCCTGGGACGGTCTGTGCGGGCAGTCCTGCATTGCCATGGTTGCGGGCACCACTCTGGACGAGGCCTGCGATATTATGAAGTGCAGGGAGTGGCAGGCAAACATGAGCAAGATGATCGCCACACTGGAGTATCTGGGCATCCGTCATGCAGATAAGATAGTGTATACGCTTGGAAAGAGCGTGGAGCTTCCGAAATGCGCCATCATTATGGAGCGTATGGGCAGATACAGCCACTATCTGGTAGAGTATGACGGAAAATTCTATGATCCCAATCTGGGCGTGCTCAAGGAGTTTGATATGACCAAGATGGTAGGGTATCTGGAGATTGTTGTTTAACAGATTGAGCGTTGCCAAACTGTGAGCATTGCCCAACCGCGGGCGTTGTACAATCGCGAGCGATGCTCGGTCGCGAGTTCCGCTTCGCGGCTTCGGACAACTGAAAAAGCTGTCCTCTCAGATGGAGAGGGCAGCTTTTATAATTTTATGTAAGATAATCCGATCAGGTTTCGTTCATTTTTCCGATGGATTCGGAGATATTGTTGGCATCTTCGGTGATCTTTTTGTAGATCACGGTAGACTGCTTGGAGAAAACGCCCATCTGTTTGGCTATAACGCCGAACCCTGCGCCTGCGGCGCCGACCCGGGCGGTCTCAATGGATGCGTTTAATGCCATGATTGTCTGTTTGGAAGCCAGAGATTCCAGTTCCTTTGTGTTTTCCTTGATTCTGGATACGGCGTCTGTGGCTTTTACGATTTCATCTTCCCACACATGAATCTTCTTATATTCGGTGGCGTTCATATATTCCTGTAAAACCATGCGGTTAATCACATCGCTTAAAAGCTCTGCCGCGGAGCGGATGGCTTTTTCGGAGCGCACAGGCACTTTTTGGACGGCGCGGACATAAGAAGCAGGGTCGATTCCGAGCTCTTCTGCAAGCGCAGTGAACTTTTCCTCGCTGGGTTCATGGGGAAGAACCTGTCCGCCGACTACAGCGCCTAACTTTTCATCGTTTAAGGTAATGTCGATGGAGAAATCCATAAGGCCGGCGTGGCATTCGTAAACGCCGTTTCCTTCGGCGTCACATTTCTGGCAGCGTCTGGCGCCTTCTTCACAGCCTCTGGTATGTTTCATGCAAAAGTCGGTAAAACCGCTCCCTCTGGTGATATAATTTCCATCTGTGTCAATGGTCACTGCGGCAAGCCCGGTAGCCTCGGAAAAAGCGTCCTGCACTTTTTGCAGTTGTGTGATATCCATAAAATCCGAGAGTTTCATACACTATTATCCCCCTTACAATGCAATATCTTCTGTCGATGAACTGCTGACATATATTATAGCATTATTTTAATGGGTTGCATAGCTTGTTTTATGGATTATTTTACTTTATTTATTGTAAATACCTGACAGCCAGAATGGATACGCCGAGAACGGCAAGGACAACGCCGGTTGCACGGTTCAGCGTAGCTGCGGAGGCTTTATTGGCGAATCTTGCGGCAATTCTTGCCCAGAGCAGAGTGGATGCCACGCAAAAGACCAGACAGCGAATGTCGGGCATGCCTCCGATAACAAAGTGACTGGCGGCTCCGGTAAAAGCGGTAAAGGACATAATAAATACGCTTGTACCCACAGCCGTTTTCAGTTCGTATCCAAGCAGTCCGGTGAGGAGCAGGAGCATCATCATGCCGCCGCCCGCGCCGATAAAGCCGCAGATGAAACCGACAACGGTTCCGCTCAGGATGGATTGGAAAATACGTTTTCTGGCGCTGACGCCTTCCATGGATTCCTTGGTTGTCATGACAGGCTTTACAATAAACTTGATGCCAAGAAGAAGCGTCATAAATACGGAAAAACCGCCCATGGTGGCGTTTGGCACCAGACTGGCAGCCAAGCTTCCCACGAGAGTGAAAAGCAGGACGGTGATCATCATGACAATGCCGTTTCTGATATCCAGATTTTTGTTTTTTCCGTAGGTATACGCGCTGACAGCGCTTGCAAGCACGTCGCTTGCCAATGCGATTCCGACGGCTTCGTAGGCAGGGAGCCCAAGAAAGGTAATTAGCATCGGACTGATTACGGCGGCGGCGCTCATGCCGGCAAATCCCGTTCCCAGGCCAGCGCCGATTCCTGCGATAAAACAGATAAGAAATGTGAACATTTTTCCACCTCCTGAAATACTAATTGTAGACCGAAAAGAAACTTTGTCAAGGCGTGGAGAAGACGCCAGAAAGACAAAAATACGGCGTAAATCCGCTGTTCTTGCGCACTGTAGTATTTTAAAGTATAATATATTAAATATTTGGAAAAATTTGTTAAATTTTGCGAATGCAGATTGAATGATAAAAATGGAGAAAACAGCATGAAGGAAACCGGGAAACTATTGGTGAAGGAAATTTTGATCGTGGCGGCTGCTGTCGTTTTGGGTGTGATGGCGCTTGCCGCGACTTATCTGGTGCCGCAGGGGAAAATGAAAGACAACGCATGGGAATCGGCCATTTTCATGCACAGGGAGGGATTGGGCTCCTTTATGTGGCCTACCATGAAAATTACCCAGCTTGACGGATATACGGACGGTCTGATGCTCAATACGTCATATACGGAGAGCGACGACGGTATCCGGGATATTCTGCTGGACACCAAAGTAAAGGTGAGAGATATCAATCCTATGGAATCCTTTTACGAGGTGATTGCGCTGGAAAATAAGGATTACCAGATAGATACATATGGAAGGTACTGGCACGGATATCAGATTATCTGGCGGCCGCTTCTGTGCTTCTTTCATTATGGGGAGATCAGGCAGATTAACATGGCGTTGCAGCTGGCTGTAGTGTTTTTCTTCCTGTATCTGTTGTTTCGGACTGGACATAAGGCCCTTATTGTTCCGTTTTTCGGGATGTATCTGTTTTTAACGCCCCTTGCCCTGTTCAGTTCCATGCAGTTTTCACCCTGTTTTTACCTTATGATGGCGGCATCCATGACAGTGATTGGGTTTCATGATAATTTAAATGATACAAGGCGAAATTGCCTGTTTTTGCTGACGGGCATTCTGACCGCGTATTTTGATCTGCTGACATATCCCTTTGTGACTCTTGCCATTCCGTTGATTACTTATCTGACAGTGGCTCCTGAGTGCAGAAAGAATTTGAAAAAATGTATCGGGGATATTGTATTCCATACCGCTTCCTGGGGCATTGGGTACGTGGGCATGTGGGGCGGAAAGTGGATTGTCGCATCTGTATTCACAGATGAAAATGTGATTATGGACGCAGTCAGTCAGGTGAAATTCCGAAGCGGCCATTATGAGAAGGGCCGTTCCTATCTCACTACTTTGTGGCTGAATTTTGACGCCTGCAATACGAGAGCGATCTGGGTTGTTTTGGCCTGTCTGGTTTTATATCTTCTGGTGCGGGCAGTCCTTCACTACCGAAAGAGAGGAATGAAACCCCTTCCGGGAACGATAGCGATTCTTTTGGTGTCGCTTTATCCATTTCTCTGGTATTATCTCACCATGCATCATTCCAGCGATAATTCCTATTTTACCTGGAGGGAGTATTCGATCTGCGTGTATGGTATTTTGGCGGCGTTTGGGGTGAATGCGGGACTGTCGGAGAAAAGCTGATGATGGATTGCATATGCCAAACCTGTCAAGAAAAAATACTTGACACACATTCTCCTTTATTGTAAAATGCAACAGTCGGCTGTTGTTCGCAGAGGGCAGCCGGCTGTTGTCTGTCTTATCCAGACAATCATTGTGCCGCATCATAAAGCGGAAACTTAAGCGGCGCAGAAAAGATAAAAATATGGAAAAGATCGTAGAACAGGGTTTATTGTATGACTTCTATGGAGAACTGCTGACAAAACATCAGCAGCGTATTTATGAGAGCGTCGTGTATGAGAACCTTTCCCTGGGAGAAATAGCCGAGGCGGAAGGCGTGAGCAGACAGGCAGTTCACGATATTGTGAAGCGCTGCGACAGGACGCTTTTGGGATATGAAGAGAAGCTTAAGCTGGTTGCCAGATTTGCGAGCATCAAAGAGAAGATTTCACAGATTAATGAGCTGTCCGTCAGTTTTGAGAACGGAGAGCTGAAAGACCAGAAGCTTTACGGATCGCAGGTCAGAGACCTGTCCGATCAGATCATGCGGGAGTTATAACTCCTTGTACCGGCATGTCGGTACAGGGGAGAAAGGCGTAGTACGGATGGCGTTTGAGAGTCTGACGGATAAACTGCAAAATGTGTTTAAAAATCTGAGAAGCAAGGGACGGCTTACCGAGGAGGATGTCAAAATCGCTTTGAAAGAGGTTAAGATGGCTCTTTTGGAGGCGGACGTCAACTTCAAGGTTGTCAGGCAGTTTGTTAAGTCCGTGGAGGAACGTGCGGTCGGAAGCGATGTGTTAAACGGCTTAAACCCCGGTCAGATGGTCATTAAGATTGTCAACGAGGAAATGGTTTCCCTGATGGGATCCGAGACTACCGAGATCCAGATGCAGCCGGGTAAGTCCATTACGGTGATCATGATGTGCGGCCTGCAGGGTGCAGGTAAGACCACCACAACGGCAAAGATCGCGGGAAAGCTGAAGCTGAAAGGGAAGAAACCGCTGCTTGTGGCGTGCGACGTATACCGTCCGGCAGCCATCAAACAGTTACAGATCAACGGGGAGAAGCAGCAGGTGGATGTGTTTTCCATGGGGGAGAATCACAAACCGGCTGATATTGCTTTGGCCGCGTTGGAACATGCCAGAAAGAACGGCCATAACGTAGTGATTTTAGATACGGCGGGCCGTCTGCATATAGATGAAGAGATGATGGCGGAGCTGGTGGACATCAAGGACAGCGTGGAAGTGCATCAGACGCTTCTGGTGGTGGACGCCATGACCGGTCAGGATGCCGTCAATGTAGCGAAGGACTTTGACGAGAAAGTTGGAATAGACGGTGTGATTCTCTCCAAGATGGACGGCGATTCCAGAGGCGGCGCGGCGCTTTCCATTAAGGCTGTGACGGGAAAGCCGATTCTCTATATCGGTATGGGCGAAAAGCTTTCCGATCTGGAGCAGTTTTATCCGGATCGTATGGCTAACCGGATTCTGGGGATGGGCGATGTACTGACCCTGATAGAGAAAGCCCAGCAGAATCTTGATCTGGATGAAGAGAAGGAAAAAGAGATGGCTGCCCGGATGAAAAAGGGCAAGTTTGATTTCGAGGATTACCTCGAAAGCATGAAGCAGATGCGCAACATGGGCGGCCTTTCAGGAATACTCAGTATGTTGCCCGGGATGGGTAAGCAGATGGCGGATATCGAGTCCGCCGTAGACGAAAAGCAGCTGGCCCGCATGGAGGCAATTGTGCTTAGCATGACGCCACAGGAGCGGCAGAATCCCAAGCTCTTAAATCCCAGCCGGAAAGGCCGGATTGCCAAAGGAGCCGGGGTGGATATCGCGGTGGTCAATCGGTTTGTCAAGCAGTTTGAGCAGTCCCAGAAAATGATGAAGCAGCTCCCCGGTATGATGGGCGGCAAGAAGGGCCGCGGCATGTTCGGCGGTATGGGCGGTATGAAATTCCCATTTTAGGGTTTCAAAATAAAAACAATTTTACAATGGAGGCAAAGAAAAATGGCAGTTAAGATCAGATTAAGAAGAATGGGACAGAAGAAGCATCCTTTTTACAGGATTGTAGTGGCGGATTCCAGATCCCCCAGAGACGGCAGATGTATTGCGGAGATCGGCACATATGATCCCAATACCGACCCCAGCACCTACAAGGTAAACGAGGAGGAAGCAAAGAAGTGGCTTGCCAACGGTGCACAGCCCACTGAGATTGTAAGCCGTATCTTTAAGACGGTAGGCGTGACAAAGTAAGAGGGTTTCAGATCGCTTTTGGAGGTGGACTATGAAAGAATTGGTTGAAGTAATCGCAAAAGCTCTTGTTGAAAACCCGGATGAAGTGGTAGTGACGCAGAAGGAGGAAGGTAAGAATATTACCGTTGAGCTTCATGTGGCTCCCTCTGATATGGGCAAGGTTATCGGCAAACAGGGGCGTATTGCGAAAGCGATCCGCTCGGTTGTCAAGGCAGCGTCTTCTAAGGATAATAAGAGAGTGGATGTAGAGATCATCTGACGGATTTGGCCCCACGGATTCCTCTGTGGGGTCTTTCTTATTTCATAGGAATGCGAAGCATTACGAGCCTGCTTATACGGATAGAGCCGGAAACCGGCAAAGTCAGGCTGCATGTTTGCAGGAGGGAGTGACTCCGCCGGAAGCCGGCAAAGTAAAACAGGGAGTGTGAGATTTTGAAAACAGACAACAAAAAGAATGATGAGCTGCAGGTGGGCGTGATTACCCAGACCCACGGGATTCGCGGGGAAGTCAAGGTATTTCCAACGACAGACGATGCGAACCGATTTAAAAAGCTTAAGGAAGTGACGTTGGATACCGGCAGAGAACGGATTTCCATGGAAATCGAGGGCGTCAAATTTTTTAAGCAGTTTGTGATTGTAAAGTTTAAAGGATATGATTCCATAAACGACGTGGAGAAATATAAGCAGGGAAAGCTTATGGTGACGCGGGATAAGGCAGTTAAGTTACAAAAGGATGAGTATTTTGTCGCCGATCTGATCGGGGCGCTTGTTGTGACCGAGGAGGGAGAAGCTTTCGGTACCCTTAAGGACGTTATGGCCACAGGCGCAAACGACGTGTATGTGGTGAGCAGAGAGGATGGCACGGAAGCGCTGCTTCCGGCGATTAAGGACTGCATAAAAACAGTGGATATGGAGCAGAAAAAAATTACCGTGCATATTATGGACGGGTTGTTATAATGTAGCAGCTTGCCCGGAACGGATTGCCCGGGCCGGCGGTGGCTGCAAAAACTGACAGGTGAATGAGGGCCTGACGGAATCGAAGCGAGGGCAGGGATATATCATGTTGAACTTTCATATATTAACGCTCTTTCCCGAAATGGTCATGCAGGGACTGCATACCAGTATTCTCGGCAGGGCGGCTAAAGGCGGTTATATTTCCATGGAAGCGGTCAATATCAGGGATTATACTTTGGACAAGCATGGAAAGGTGGACGATTACACTTACGGAGGCGGCGCAGGAATGCTGATGCAGGCCCAGCCGGTTTATGACGCGTATCAGGCCATTGCCGCGCGGATCGGACAGGAACGGGCCAGACGCGTCATTTATGTGACGCCCCAGGGCAAGACATTTAATCAGGAGATGGCACAGGAGATGGCGCAGGAGAGCGATTTAATCTTTCTCTGCGGGCACTATGAGGGAATCGACGAGAGAGTGCTTGAGGAGATTGTGACGGACGAGGTTTCCATCGGCGATTATGTGCTGACCGGCGGGGAGCTTCCCGCCATGGTGATGATCGACGCTATCGCAAGGCTGGTGCCCGGCGTTCTTCATAACGGGGAGTCGGCGCAGACCGAGTCGTTCGGCGACGGCCTTTTGGAGTACCCCCAGTATTCCCGGCCGGAGAGCTGGCATGGGAAAAAAGTGCCGGAGGTTCTGCTTTCAGGCGATCATGCGAAGGTGGACGCCTGGCGGTTGGAGCAGTCCCTTTTGCGAACGAAAGAACGCAGGCCGGATCTGTATGAAAAGTATCAAAATAGCAAAACCACAAGATGTTGAAATTCTCGGGGGGGGGGGTACCACCTTATTGTTTTTTAAAATTAATTTAAAAAACGTTTGAAAAAGCATGCCCCCTAGGGTTAAA
>ERZ779632.39-NODE-39-length-82155-cov-17.539939_pt1 | contig 82155 bp, 73 predicted proteins | sample MGYA00514194_ERZ779632 | MGnify/ENA primary metagenome ERZ779632 (study PRJEB29562, sample SAMEA4376704) | mouse gut metagenome | isolation source: Cecum | study: EMG produced TPA metagenomics assembly of the A DSS colitis mouse model was used to assess the... | reverse complement strand
TCGCGCCGCCCTCAATAACCCCCCCGGCGCCCCCACCCAAAAAAACCCCCCCCCCCCCCCCGGTGGGGGGCCCCCCCCAGGGCGCCGCGCAATCTGCCGGGGTCGGCTTATACGCAGCTCAGATTGGCCTGGACCGCGGGTAATGGTCAGAGCTTTTTGAGGAAGTCACAGTCCATTTTGGCGCACTCCAGGGGAGTCAGCTTTTTCCCGCCAATGGTGTAGTATTCCCGCTCGTTGATATAAGCGGCGACGCCCTGGGCTTCCGCCGCGTTGCGGATGTCCGCCCAGTCAACCAGGCCCTCGCCCAGGGAAACGTTCCAGTTCCGGGACTCATAGAGCAGCTCCATCTGCTCGGGGGAGAAGGCGGGAGCGCCCTTGATGAAGTTTTTGTTGTCGCCGGCGGCGGCCTGCACCTTCATCATCTCCATGACAAACTTGGGGAAATGATCCAACTCGTCGTCGTTTTCGGCAACGCGGCTGCACTCCTTGACATGCAGCAGGGGGAAGCGGCCCGCGTACTTGCGGATCAAGCCGCCGCAGTTGACGCCGGCCAGCTGCGCCCAGCCGATGTCCAGCTCAAATCCCACATACTCAGGGTCGGTATTCAGCAGCAGCAGCTCGTAGATGGACAGATCCTGGCTGTCCAAAGGACGGCGAAATTCCGCCGCGTGGTTGTGCACCACGGCTTTCATGCCGAATTTGGCGATATGGCGGGCCTGGCGGTTCAGCTCGTCCGCGGCACGCTTGACATCGTCCGTTGTCTTGAGATTTTCCGCGGGGCGGATGTCGGTGAAGCGGGCGCCCATCTCCTGGCCGAAGGAGAGCATGGCGTCATCTTTCAGGGAGTGGAAGGAAATGCAGTCCAGCCCCAACGAATTGACATAGCTCTTGAACTCGGCCCGGGACAGGCCCTCGGTATTGTCGCCCATGCCCTCGATGCCGTCGTAGCCCATCTCGGACAGGCTTTTCAAAGCGTCCAGCAAGCCTTCGCGGGACGTCCGCAGGATGGAGTACATTTGGCAATAGACCTTGCTTTGCATAAGTAGAACCCTCCAGTATAAAATGATATTTCTTCAGGGCGCGGGCCCTGATAGAAACAAATGAAGGCAGGGGACGCTTGAAGAATCCCTAACGTCCGATGAGGGCGGTGGACTCCCGGACGACGATTTCCACATCCAGCAGGATGGATTTCTGCTTGGCGCTGGGGGATCTGAGCCGTTCAACCAGCAGCTCGCAGACGGTATAGCCCATCTGATAGCGGGGCTGGTTGACAGTGGTCAGGGAGGGCACGCTCATGGCGCTGATGGGCAGGTTGTCAAATCCGATGATGGAGAGGTCCCTGGGAACGTCGATTCCATACCGCTTGGCGGCGCGGATGGCCGCGATGGCCAGCACGTCGGAGGAGGCGAACAGCGCGTTTGGCGGCGCGGGGCTGTTGAGCAGCTGGCAAATGGAGGAATAGGCGATGTCGTAGTCGATTTTAGGCAGGTGGACGATCCACTTGTTTGGGACGGTCAGCCCATGCTCCTCCATAGCCTGCTTAAAGCCGGCCAACCGCTGGGTGGCATATTTGTAAGCGAGGGGGCCGTTGACAAGGGCGATTTTATTGCGCCCGCAGGAGATCAGGTATTCAGTGGCCGTCTTGGCGGCGCTGACGTCATCAATGCTGACAAAGGGCAGGTCGCAGGCTTCGTTGTATTCGCAGCACTGCACGGTGGGCACAATACTGTCAAGCTCCTGCAAAATACGCTGATCGACCCGCCGCCCGGTGGAAATCAACCCCACAATGGAGGGCAGGCGGACAATTTCACGCACACGGGAGAGGGTATTGCTGTTGATGTTTTCCTGAAGGATCACCAGGTGGTAGCCGTGCGCATCGGCGGACGCCGTGGCGCCGCTGACGATATCCCCATAGAAGGGATTGTCGATGGAGGGCAGGCTGAACAGGATCAGCCCGCCGGCTTTGGATTTCCGATCCCTGGGCTCCGATGTGACGCCGAGGGTTTCAAAGGCAAGACGGATCCTCTCTGCGGTTTCCGGTTTGACGGCCTTCGGGTGGTTCAGCGCCCGGGAGACGGTTGAAATGGAAACCCCTGCAGCTTTTGCGACGTCGGCAACGCGGACCTTTTTGTCAATCATGCTCATCTTGCTCCTTCCATTCTTATTATACACAGAAAATGCGACAATGCAAATCAAAATTTGCAATTTTTTCTGAAAATTTTAGTAAATTTTCAGAAAAAAGACGTAAAATTTAGGAGAGTCTCCATTTGAAGGGAGCTACTTTAAGGCATATGACCAAAAATTTGCCAAATAATCGAATTGGATTGAACATTTTGACAAGATAGTTTATAATGGCATTACACAAGAGGGAATGAAAAAACGTTTTAATCTTGTGAAAATAAAAGAAGGAGAGTATAGATCATGAAAAAGTTTTTTGCACTTGTCCTGGCACTGAGCCTGATGCTGACCTTGGCGGCCTGCCAGAAAGAGCCGGCAGGCGAGGAATCAAAAGCGCCTGCCGGCACGGCCGAACCGGGAACGCCTGCAAATTCCCCCGAAGGCGGCAAGACATACAAGGTCGGCCTTTCCTTCCCGGTCATGGACGCCGGCCAGACTGCCCTGTCGGGGCTGATTAAAGATACGCTGCTGGCGGCCGATCCGAATATGGAAGTGTTCATTACCAGCGCCGACGGCAATAACGAGAAGCAGCTGGCCGATGTGGAGGATCTGATCACCAAGGGCTGCGACCTGATTTACCTCATGGCGGCGGACGGCGACGCGATGGCGCCCGCTGTGGACGCGATCCATAACGCGGGCATTCTCTGCGGCATTGCCCGGGACGTCAGCAGCGAGAATTATGACTTCAAGTACGTTTCCGCCCCCTCTGAACTGCCCGGTGAGCTGCAGGGCGAATGGCTGGTGGAATACGCCAAGGCGCATCCTGACGAGACCTTCAATATCGGCCATGTCAGCGGTACGGCCACCAACTCCGGCGCCGTTGCCCGCAGGGACGGTTTTTACAACACGGTTATGGCGGCGGGCTTGGACAATGTCAACTGGGTCGTGGAGCAGGACTGCAACTATATTACCGAGACCGCCCAGGCCTGTGTGGAGGGCTGGCTGCTGTCCCACCCAGAGGTCAACGTGCTGTGCTGCGCCAACGACGACATGGCGATGGGCGCTTCCAACGCGGTTTTGGCGGCCGGCCGGAGCGATATCATGATCCTGGGAATCGACGGCCAGGATACGGGCATCAGCATGCTCAGCGAAGGCAGTATGAGCATGACGGTGCGGATGAATGTGGAATATGTGGGCAGCGGAGCTGCGGACGCCATCCTGGGTATGCTGGACGGCACGGCAGAAATTACGGACGACAAGGTGATCTACGGCGACATGGACAAGATCTATACGTCCCTGGATGAGTCCAACGTGGCGGAGTACAAGAAGTAATCATTAAAAGCGCGCGCTCGTTACATGTACACTGAGGCGGTGAATGCTGCGCCGGAAGGAGGATTTGTGTGGAAAGGGAAACCCTTTTGCATGTAAAAAATGTTTCCAAAAGCTTTTTGGGCGTAAAAGCGCTGGACAAGGTATCCCTGGAAGTAAAAAAGGGAGAGGTCCATGGCGTGATTGGGGAGAACGGCGCCGGTAAATCCACGCTGATGAATATCATCTTCGGGAGTTTGCCGCGGGACGAGGGCGAGATCCTGTTACAGGGCCGGCCGGTGTCCTTTGCCAATCCTGCCGATGCAATTGCAGCGGGTATTTCTATGATCCACCAGGAGACCAGACTGGTGCAGCAATTCACCGCCTCGGAAAATATCTGGCTGGGCGCGGAAAAACTGTTTTCCAGCCATGGTTTCACAGACAACAAAAAGCGGGACGCGGCCAGCCGGGAGCTGCTGAGTTCGCTGGGGCTGGAGCTTCCCAGCGACAAAAGGGTCTGCGATGTTTCGGCGGCGCAGATGCAGCTGATTGAGGTGGCGCGAGCCGTCGCCACAAAGGCGAAGCTGATTATTATGGATGAGCCCACCTCTTCCCTGTCGGAACGCGAGGTGGCCGCCCTGTTCAAAATCATACGGTCGCTGGCGGATCAGGGCGTCTCCATCGTATTTATCTCGCATAAAATTGATGAAATTATCCAAATATGCGACCGTGTATCCATTTACCGGGATGGGAAGTATATACGGACTTCCGACATTGCAGAAACCTCGGCCGAGGAAATCATCCGCGCGGTGGTAGGCCGGGAGTTGAGCGGTATTTTCCCAAAGGTGGAGGCCGAAATTGGCGAACCGGTCCTGGAGGTGCGCGGGCTCACCCGGCAGGGCGTGTTTGAAGACGTCAGCTTCTCCGTCAGGAAAGGCGAGATTTTGGGCTTTTCCGGGTTGGCGGGGGCCGGCCGGAGCGAGGTCATGCAGGCCATTTTCGGCATTGATCCCTTGGACCGGGGCGAAATTTATGTGGAGGGGCGCAAGGTCGCCATAAAGCACCCCTCCGACGCTGTGCGGCTTGGGTTCGGCATGGTGACTGAGGATCGGCTGCGCAAGGGCATTATCGCCAAATTCTCCGTCGCCTCCAACATCTCCATTGTCCGGCTGCGGGACTTCTGTACCCGGGCCGTACACTTCATCCGCAGGCGGCAGGAGAACGCGAAGGTGGACGAAACGATTCGGATGATGCAGATCAAAGCATCCTCGCCGGAGCAGCGGATTGATTCGCTGAGCGGCGGCAACCAGCAGAAGGCGATAATCGGCCGCTGGATCATGACCAATCCAAAAATATTGATTCTGGATGAGCCGACCCGGGGCATCGACGTGGGGTCAAAGAGTGAAATCCACCGCCTGATGGGGGAGTTCGTGAAGCAGGGGATGGCGGTCATCCTGATTTCGTCCGAACTGCCCGAGGTGTTGGGAATGGCGGACCGAATTGTTGTGATGCGGGAAGGCAGGGCGGTTTTTGAGTGCGACCGGAAGGACGCCACCCAGGAGCTGATCGGGAAATATGCGCTGGGCTAGCGTGAAAGGGAAGGTGGAAAGTATGGAAGGAAGTTCCCCCAAAGCGGAGAGAAAATTCTCGTCGCAAGATGTGGTTAAGTTCCTCATTCAGAATAAGGCGGCGGTATTGCTGCTGATTCTGTGCGTAGTATTGTCGTTTGTTTCGCCCTACTTCCTGACGGCGAAGAACCTGATTAACGTTGTCCGGCAGGCGTCCGTTTTGGCGATTATGGGCATTGGCTTTACATTGCTGCTCAGTTCCGGCAGCATGGATTTGTCCGTGGGCGATCTGATGGCTATGACCGGCGTGGTGATTGCCATTCTGGACGCCAAAATAGGGGTGCACCCGGTGCTTTGCATGCTGGCGGGGGTGCTGGTGTCGGTGACCGGCCTGTGCCTGAATACGTTTCTTGTTCAGACCTTCAAGCTCCCCGGCTTCATCCTGACGCTGGCCACCGGCATGGTATACCAGGGGATTTTGTGGCTGATTTCCGGCGGACAGTCCATTTCCGGCATCTCGGACACCTTGAAATTTATTGGGCAGGGGGAAATTTTCAGGATCCCGGTGCAGATTTATCTGCTGGCGGTCATCTTGATTTTTATGACGGTGCTGCTGCGCAGGACGGAATTTGGCAGGCATTCCCTGGCGATGGGCGGAAACCTGGACTCCGCCCGGGTTTGCGGGATTAACATTACGCGCAATAAGTATATCATCGCTGTGATTATGGGCGCCTGCACGGCGGTGGCGGCCATGGTGACGACCGGGCGGGCCGCCTCCGCCCAGCTGACGGCCGGCTCCGGGACGGCTATGGATACCATTGCGGCTGTCGTCATCGGCGGCACCCCGATGGAGGGCGGCATCGCGAACGTGCCGGGCACCCTGGTGGGCTGCCTGCTGATCCAGGTGATCTCCAATGGCCTGAACCTGCTGGATGTAAACTCCAACTGGCACAAGGTGGCAAAAGGGGTCATCATCGTTGTGGCAATCATTCTGGATGTCCAGGGGACCAAGATTCTCAACCGCTTTCGGATGAAGAGCAAGGCGGAATGAATTGAATAGGAAAGGCGGGAATTCCCGATGCGAAAAATGAAGTCTCTGTTCCATATCAACCTGACCGTGCAGGATTGGGACAAAATGGTTGATTTTTATTGCAACAAGTGCGGCTTTGACCAGTGCTTTGTGCTGACCAAGGCGGACATGAATAAAATGTTCGGCGCGCCGGTAAATCCCGGCGACGACCAGGTCCCGTGGATCACCTATATCCGGGTGGCGCCCAACCAATATCTGGAGCTGGTCAACTGCGCCACGAAGGACGGCGCGGTTACCCGGCCCGCGAACGGGGCGTTCCACCACATGGCCTTTACGGTGGAGGATTTGGAGTATACCGCCCGGGCCATGGCCGCGGCAGGCGCGCCGCTCATCCACTCCCCCCTGGACAGGACGCCCATCTCCCTTGACCCCTTTGAGTGCGGCATCGGGCAGGATAAATGCCGCATCGCCTGGATGCTTGACCCGGAGGGGAACCCCATTGAGGTGATGGAGCAGTCGGGCGAATCCACGCAGGAACTGTTCGAGCGGGAACACCCGATTGGGGAATGAAAGGAGAGCTGGAAATGAAAAAATTCAACAGCCTGTTCCATCTGGCGCTCCATGTGACCGACATGGAGCGGACCCTCGACTTTTATCAGAAGCTGGGCATGGATAAGATGTTCACCCTCCAGCTGCCGGACGGCCGGGATTGGCTGACCTATGTGCGGGTTGCGGAGGGACAGTACCTGGAGCTGTTCAATACCTATCCCGACCACCCGATGACGCCGCACGGGGCTGTCGAGCAGGACGGCGGCAATTTCTTCGGACACTTTTCGCTGCTGGTGGATGACTTGAAGTATACCGCAACGGAGTGGAAGAAGCAAGGAATTGATTTGGTTTACGCGCCCTTTAGGCCAGATCCCATCCCTCTGGGAGACGAATTTGACCCCCATGTGGGCGCGGACGGCAATAAGATCGGCTGGGTCGTGGACCCCGACGGCACCTGGATTGAGGTTATGGAGGAGCTGGACATCAGCTGGCAGAAGCAGTTTGAGGAAAAGAATCCATTCTGACGATGGGGTGGGATAAAATCCAATGAATAAAAAGAAATGTGCGGTGGTGGGGGCCGGGTTTATTGGCGCCGCCCACGTGGAAGCGCTGCGCAGGTTGGGAAGCGTGGAGGTTGTGGCCCTGTGCGACGCGCAGGATGCGGAAGAGAAGGCGGCGCAGCTGGGAATTGACCGCGCCTACAGCGATTACCGCGCCATGATGGACGAGCTGAGGCTGGACGCGGTACATATCTGCACCCCCAACTGCACGCACTATGAGATCGTAAAATGCGCCATTGAGCACGGGATCAATTTTGTCTGCGAGAAGCCTTTTACCACCACCATTGAGCAGGCGCGGGAGCTGGCCGCCATGGCGGAGCGGAACGGGGTTCGCGGGGCTGTAAATTTTCACAGCCGGATGTATCCGATGGTGCGGGAGCTGCGGGAAATGATAAGCGCCGGGGAGTTGGGCGAGATATTTACGGTGCATGGAGAATATGTCCAGGACTGGCTGCTGTACGAAACGGACTACTCATGGCGTCTGGAAGGGAGCCAGGTGGGGAGCACCCGGGCCGTGGCGGACATCGGCTCCCATTGGCTGGATATGGCGGAATTTGTCACCGGACTGCGGATTCGCCGGGTGATGGCCCAATTCCGCACCGTGTATCCGGTCCGAAAAAAGCCCGCCGCCAAGGTGGAGACCTTCTCGACGGCGGATGTGGGCCAGTATACCCACATACCTGTCGATACAGAGGACGCCGCCGTGGTGCTTTTGGAATTCGGCAATGGGGCTATCGGAAGCCTGGTGGTGTCGCAGGTGTTTGCCGGGAAGAAAAACACCTGCGCAATCAAGGTCGCGGGGAGCAGATCCGCGGCCAGCTGGGATTCGGAAGACCTGAATAACCTCTCAATCGGATACCGGGACCGGGCCAACGCGGTGCTGGCGAAGGATCCCGCCCTGCTGCACCAGGGAGCGGCTGAAACCGTTTCCTATCCCAGCGGGCACATTGAGGGGTTCCCGGATGCGTTCAAACAGAATTTCAAGCAGTTTTACGCGAGCCTCGCGGGGGACGGCGGTTACGATTACGCGACAATTCAGGATGGCCTGAGGGAGATGGAGCTGTGCCAGGCGATTTTTGACAGCGCACGGTCCGGCCGCTGGGTGACCCTGACGGAGGAGACAACGATATGAAGCTGGGATTTCTTACCTCAATCCTTCAGGATTACAATTTTGAACAGGTCATGGATTTTGCCGGTGAAAACGGGTTCCAGTGCGTGGAGCTGGCGTGCTGGCCCCAGGGCAAGGCGGAGCGCCGGTATGCGGGCGTATGCCATCTGGATATTGCGAACCTGGACGCCGGCAAGGAGGCCTATGTAAAGGGGATTTGCCGGGAAAAGCAGGTGGAAATATCCTCCCTGGCCTTTTATCCGAACACGCTTGACCCGGATCTGGAAAAACGCAGGGCGAATATTGAGCACCTCCACCGGCTGATCGACGCGGCCCACCGGCTGGGAATCAATATGGTCTCCACCTTCATTGGACGGGACCAGCGTAAGACCACGGAGGAGAATTTGGAACTGTTTGCCCAGGTGTGGCCGGAGATTATCGGCTATGCGGAGCAAAAAAAGGTGCGTATTGCCATTGAGAACTGCCCCATGCTCTTTGGCCCGGACCAATGGCCCGGCGGGCAAAACCTCTTTTACTCCCCGGCGCTTTGGCGGAGTATGTTCGAGATCATCCCCAGCGGCTATTTCGGCATCAATTATGACCCATCCCACTTCGTCTGGCAGTTTATGGACTATATCCAGCCGATCTATGAGTTTAAAGATAGGATTTTCCACGTCCATGTAAAGGACATCAAGGTCTATCCAGAAAAATTAAACCAGGTTGGCGCGCTGGCCTACCCGCTGGACTTTATGGCCCCGAAGATTCCGGGATTGGGTGATGTGAATTGGTCAAAGTATATCTCCGCATTGACGGATATTGGCTATGACGGGCATATCTGCCTTGAGATTGAGGACCGCGCGTTTGAGGGCTCGGGACAGTCGGTGCTCAATTCGCTGATTCTGTCCAAGCGCTATATTGACCAGTACATGATCTGAGGAGCCGTACCAATAGCCTCGGCGCCCGTCTGTGCGGCCAAAATCACCGCTGGGACCAGGGCTTGCTTGAAAACAGCCGGCAGACCCGGCCGGAGAAATCCGGCCCGGCCGAGGGCGGGTCATACCGGCCGCGATAAAGGAGGTGTCCCGGTGTTGGACGTTAAAAAGATTACCAAAACGGTGATGATGGAAGGCGAACCGGTGGAGGTCGTCATGACGGAGATGATGCGCCCGAAAACGAAGGAGGAGCTTGCCGCCATGACCCCCGGGGAGCGGGAGCATTGCAAATTCCAGTCCGCCCTGAATACCCGTGTTTATGTGGCGGAGGAAGGGATTGTCTGCATGCAGGACCAGCCCGTGGCCATGCGGGATGGGGCGACCATATACGCAGATATTTACAGGCCGAAGGGGGAGGGCCGCTGGCCGCTGATTATTTCGTGGAGCTTTTACGGGAAGCGGCCCTTTGAAGGGCAGAGCGAGTGGCAGATCATGGGGGTTCCCCCGCAGACGGTATCCAACATGTCAAAGTTTGAGAGCCCGGATCCCGGCTATTGGTGCCGCAGGGGATATGCCGTGGCCAACGTGGACCCGCGGGGAATCGGCCATTCCGAAGGGGACTTCATCCAGTTTGGCTCCCAGGACGGCAGGGACGGTTATGATTTCATTGAATGGGCGGCGGAACAGCCCTGGTGCAGCGGCCGCTGCGCCCTGGCGGGCAATAGCTGCGTGGCGATGACGCAGTGGCGGATCGCCTCCCAGCAGCCGCCCCATCTGGTGTGCTTCGCGCCGTGGGAAGGGACCAGCGACATGTACCGGGAGTCGCTGTGCGAAGGGGGCATTCCGGCAAAATCCTTTGTGCAGCTGGTCATGTCCGACGCAGTGGGGCCCAACTATATTGACAACACCCCGATGAATTTGGAAAAGTACCCTTACATTGATTGCGCGTACTGGAGGGACAAGGACCCTGTATGGAAAAACATTCGGATTCCGGTATACGTGACCGCCTGCTGGAACCATTTTCACCTGCGCGGCTCCATCAACGGGTTCCGTAAGGTGAAGTCCACGAAAAAATGGCTGCGGGCACATCGGAATTTTGAATGGCCGGACGCGTACAGCAATGAAAACCTCCAGGATCTGGAGAAATTTTTTGCCCGGTATTTGAAGCTGGAACGAAACGGCTGGGAGCTGACGCCCAAGGTGCGCATTGAGGTGCAGGATGTTTATGACTTCAACTACCAGACCAACCGCCCGGAGGAGAGCTTCCCGCTGAAGCGCACGAAATACGAGCGGCTGTATCTCTGCGCGGCGGACGGTTCCATGGGGATTGAGCCGCCGGGGCAGGAGGCGTCGGTCAGCTATGACAGCGCCGCCGGGGAAGTGACGTTTGACTACCGTTTCCCGGAGGATACGGAGCTGACCGGCTATATGAAGCTGCGGCTTTATGTGGAGGCGCGGGGGCACGATGATATGGACCTGTTTGTCAACGTGCAGAAGCTGAGCACATCGGGAGAATTTCTGCCCATCACCCTGTTTGGCGAGCCGCACCCCGGCGTGTGGGGGAAAATGCGGGTGTCCAGACGGAAGCTGGACCCGGAGCTGTCCACCGAATACTGCCCGGTGCAGGCCCATACCTGCGACGAGAAGCTGAAGCCCGGCGAGATTGTGCCGGTGGACATCGAACTGGTGCCTACAAGCCGCTTCTGGCACAAGGGGCAGCAGCTCCGTGTACAGATATCCGGGAGGTATATCCGGGAAAACTGGTTCGAGCCGCTGATTTGGGACACAGACAACAAGGGGGAGCACGTGATCCATACCGGCGGGGAACGCCAGTCCTATTTACAGATCCCGGTGGTGCCACCCAGATTTCAGGATAGAGGCATCATAATCCGTTAATGGAAGGGAGAACAACCATGAACGAAATTTTGGAAAAAATCATCCGGCGCGCCGCGCCGATTTGGGGCGTGGCGGAGGAGAGCCTGGGCGCGGACACCACATTTGAAGAGATGGGCGCGAAATCCGCGCATATTTCTCAGATTACCACGTATCTGGAGGACGTATTTGACGTGGAAGTGCCGTATATGGGCTTCCGCCGCTGCAAGACGCTGGGCGAGGCCGCCCGGTTTGTGGCGGGGCTGCTGGAGGAGTGATGAAAACCGTTTTGGGGATTGGGACCGATATTTTGAAAAAAACACAGGTTCCTTCAGCACACCTCAAGAGGGACGACCCCTTTTTCCTGCGGGTTTACAGCAGGGCGGAGCAGGAGGAAGCGGACAGGCGCGGCTGCCGCGAGGACTATCTGCGGGGGCGGTTTTCAGGCAAGGAGGCCGTTTTTAAAGCGCTGCGCACCTGCGGGGACGCCGTGCGCTTCCATGAGATTGAGATATTGTCCGAACATGGCGGAATGCCCCGCGTAACCCTGCGCGGCCGGGCAAAGGAGCTTGCCCGGCAAAAGGGGATTGACGAAATTTTGATCTCGCTGTCCTGCGACGGCGATTACTGTCTGGCCTTTGCCCTGGCCCAGGGGGAGGGCGGCAATGGAACTGGGGAGGGAGTATGACACCGTTTATAGAGAAAATGGCCGGACGGGCCGCGCGCGCTCCAAAGCGGATCGCGTTCCCGGAGGCGGAGAATCCGGATATCCTGCGCACGGCACAGCTGGCGGCGGAGCAGGGGATGGGCCGGCCGGTGCTGCTGGGCAGCCCGGAGCGGATTGAGCCGCTGGCACGGAGCCTTGGCGTCAGCACGGAGAAATTCTCCTATTTCGATTACACAAGGGACAGCGCGCTGCGGCGGCTGGCGGGGGAATACTGCGCCGCCTTTTCAGACCTTTCCGAAAAGGCCGTGTTGCGAAAGGCAAAGGATCCGCTGCGGTGCGGGCTGCTTCTGCTGAAGCTGGGCCAGGTGGACTGCCTGGCGGCGGGGAAGGACTATTCCACCGGGGACGTGGTTTTCAACGCCATCAGCATCATCGGGCTGCGCCCCGGCGTGGAAGCGCCCTCCAGCATCGGCCTTGCGGATATTCCGGGATTTGCCGGCGGTGAGGACGGCATGCTGGCATTGGCCGACTGCGCGATAACAGTGCAGCCGGACGCAAAGGATCTGGCCGGCATCGCCGTGGCCTCCGCAGATACGGTCCGCCGCCTGCTGGGCTGGGAGCCGCGCGTTGCGCTGCTGGGGTTCTCCACCTGCGGCAGCGCGGAGCACCCGAGCCTGGAAGTGATCCGCCAGGGCGCCGCCATCGCCCGGGAGCTGTGCCCCGGGCTGAAGGTTGACGGAGAGTTCCAGCTTGACGCTGCCATACTTCCACCGGCTGCGGCGAAAAAGGTGGCGCGGCCAAGCGATGTGGCCGGGCGGGCAAATGTGCTGGTATTTCCCAATCTGCATGCGGGCAACATCGGGGTCAAGCTGATCCAGATCTTTGGGAGGGCCAACGCGTATGGGCCGATATTGCAGGGGTTTGCGCAGCCCATATGCGATTTTTCCCGCAGCGCGCCGGTGGACGAAATGCTGGGCAACGTGGCGATGCTGGTGGTCCGCGCCGGGGACAGAGGGGCGGATCTATGAAGATTTTTGTGGTCAATCCGGGCTCCACATCCACAAAGCTGGGCCTGTTTGAAAATGAACGGGCGGTGTTCCTGCAAACCGTCAGGCATGAGGCGGGGGAGCTGGAAAGATTTGCCGCGATATCGGACCAGCTCTCCTATCGGATGGCTGCGGTCCAGGCGCTGCTCCGGGAACGCAGGGCCGGCCTGGAGGGGACGGACGCCTTTGTGGGGCGGGGCGGCGGCCTGCTGCCCATGGAGGGCGGGACCTACATCATTGACCCGTTGCTGCTGGCCCATGCGCGGGACGGGGCCAACGGCGTACGGCATCCCGCGCAGCTTGGGCCGCAGATGGCGGCGCGGCTGGCGCGGCAGTATGGCGGGCAGGCCTTTGTGGTCAATCCGCCGGATGTGGACGAGCTGCAGGATGTGGCGCGGATGACGGGCATACGGGGCGTGTATCGGACGGTACACCTGCACGCGCTGAACCTGAAGGAGACGGCAATCCGCCACGCGACAGGGATGGGGCAGGCATATGAAGCCAGCAGCCTGATTGTCTGCCACATCGGCGGGGGCGTATCGGTCTCCGCCCACCGGGGGGGACGCATGATCGACGGCTTTGATATCGTGGGCGGCGAGGGACCGATGGCGCCCACGCGCTGCGGCGGGCTCTCGGCGGCGGAGCTGGTGGACTATGCCAAAGACCACACCGAGGCGGAGATCAAGGCGCTGTGCACAAAAACAGGGGGCTTTGTCAGCCACCTGGGCACCTCCGACGCGCAGGAGGTGCTGGCGCGCAGAAACCGGGGGGAGCCGGAGGCGGCCATGGTGTGGGACGCCATGGTGTACCAGGTCGGAAAGTGCATCGGGGCCATGGCCAGCGTCCTGCGGGGAAAGGTGGACGGAATCCTGCTGGGCGGCGGACTGGTGCATGCGCAGGAGTTGGTTGGGCAGCTTACCGAGATGTGCGGCTACATTGCGCCGGTATACGCCTATCCCGGAGAATTTGAAATGGAGGCAATGGCCGCCGGTGCGCTGCGGGTGCTGCGGGGAGAAGAGCGGGCCAAGAGGTATTCCGGCAAGCGGCGCTGGAACGGGTTTGCGTGGGAGGGGGAGAGACAATGAACCGTTTTTACGCGGGAAGCGAAATTGTGTTTGGACAGGGGGCGCTGGACGCGCTGCCGGGGCTGCTGTCGGAGTACCGGGCGCGGCGGGTCATGATAATCTGCGACCCGGGCGTCCGCGCGGCGGGCATAGCGGAGTTGGTGATTGAACAGGTGCGGCGGCAGATTGCCCACGTATTCGTATTTGACGGGGTGGCGCCCAACCCCACCAACGCGCTGGTGGAACAGACCGTGACCCAGGCGAAAGAGTTTGCCGCAGACCTGTTTGTGGCGGTGGGCGGCGGCAGCGGCATCGACCTGGCAAAGGCGGTCAGCCTTCGGATGACAAATCCCGGGCCAATCGGCCGCTATGGGGGGATGGGGCTGGTGGAAAAGGCCGGGCTGCCCCTGATCGCAGTCCCCACCACGGCGGGCACGTCGAGCGAAATCACCAATGTGTGCGCTTTGATCGACCAGGAAACGGTTACCAAATATGTTATCATTGACAATAAGATCACGCCGGATAGGGTGATTCTGGATCCGCTGCTGACAAAATCGCTGCCCCCCTCCGTGACGGCCGCCACAGGTATGGACGCCATAACCCACGCCATTGAGAGCTTTGTCTCCAATATGGCGACGCCGCTGACGGAGTACCACTCCCTGCGGGGGCTTCAGGTGCTGTATAAAAACCTTCCCCTGGCCTATGAGGACGGCGGCGACTTGGCGGCGCGGGAACAGATGATGCTGGGCTGCGCGATTGTGGGCTTTGGCTTCCTGAACGCGAACCTGGGGCTGGTGCATGGCATTGCCCACACCCTTTCCGCCCATTTCGGGCTGGCCCACGGGGCGGCGAACGCGGCGGTGCTTCCCTATGTGCTGGCCTTTAACGCCCCGACCTGCGGGGAGAAAATGATTGACATGGCAAAGGCGCTGGGACTCCCACTGTCCGGCGACAAGGGGAGGGACTCGCTGGCGCTGTCCGAGGAAATGGAGCGACTGGTCCGCCGGCTGAATATCCCCAGCTTGTCCCAGAGCGGGGTTTTGGAAAAGGATTTTGACATGCTGGCGGAGTGTGTGCTGCGGGAGCCGGTTTTGCAGTTTAACCCCAGGCAGGCAATCAAGAAAGGGGACGTGCTGGCAATTTTGCGGCGGGCGCTGTAAGAGCCTGTTTCATATCTTGAAGAATGCCGGATGACGAGAAATTTCCCGTTGGCGTTTTGAGAAATTTTAAACAGGCTCTAGGCTGGCGTAAAAGCGGAAATGGAGTGGATGATATGAAAAAAAGAATGGCGCTGTGTACCGCCATACCGGAGAAGCAGCTGGAGGAGATCGGGCGGTACTGCGACATTGCCGTCTGCGGAGAGCTGAAGCACGGCAAGGGGCGGGCGGAGGAGAAGACGACGCGGGAGGAGTGCATGGGCTGCGAGCTGGTGGTGCTGGGCGATGAGACGGCCCAGGCGGACACAATCCACGCGTGGGCCCGGAGCGGGATGAAATTCCTGGGCGTTGCGAAGGGGACGCCGGTGACAGTCTCCTTTGAAGCGCTGCGGGAGGAGGGGCTGTCCCTGTCCTATACGCCAGGCCGGAACGCGGTGGCCGTGGCGGAGTTCACCATTGGAATGATGATTTCCATCGCCCGCAGCTTGAGCTTGAGCAGCGCCGGGCTGTGGAGGGGGGAGCACCTGGGGGAGCCGGTGGGCGATATCTACCAGGTGCCCGATGTAAAAAATGTGATCTGGGGCCCGCTGGACGAGAAGCACCCATTCACGGATTATGGAATCGGCTTTGAGCTGTACGGGAAGGTGCTGGGCATCGCAGGCTATGGCGCCATTGGCCGCCAGGTGGCGCAGCGGGCGGCCGCCTTCGGAATGGAGGTGCTGGCGTACGACCCCTATTGCCCGGCGCAGGAGATGGAAAAGAACGGGGTGGCCTGTGCCGGCTTGGAGGAAATGCTGGGGCGCAGCGACATTGTCAGCATCCACCTGCCGGTGCTGCCCGCCACCCGGGGCATTGTTGACCGCACGTGGTTTGAAAAGATGAAGCCCAGCGCGTATCTGGTCAATACCGCCCGCGCGGCGGTTATCCACCAGCGCGACCTGGTGGAGGCGCTGGAAAGGGGCAGAATACGCGGCGCGGCGCTGGATGTGTTCTGGCAGGAGCCGCTTCCCGCAAACCATCCGCTGCTGAAAATGCGCAACGTGCTGCCGACGCCCCACATGGCGGGCCTGACCACGGACGTGGACGGGTGGTCGGGCAGAATTATGGCGGGGGAGATCCTGGCCTATCTGCGCGGCGAGCCCAGGAAGCACCTGTGGAAGCTGGAGTGACGGGGCGTTGGCGGTAGGATGCGGCTTGTCAAACACGTCCCATCAGAACCAAAGAAAACGGGAGGGAAACATGGAGCGGCAAACAGATTTACATGAGGAGCGGTTTCCAGGGCTGCGGCAGTACCCGAAGCTGTTCAGCCCGCTGCGCTTGGGGAATATCCGGCTGAAAAACCGGATCATCGCCGCGCCCACCAGCCCCAGCATGATTACCGCGCAGGGCCACTTCACATCGGAGATGATCGCCTATCTGGAGGAAAAGGCGCGCGGCGGCGCGGCGGTGGTGACTTACGGCGAAGCGATTGTGCACTCTGCCACCGGGAAATCCCACAACAAGCAGCTGCAGCTGGATTCGTTCGGCGTCCGGCAGGGATTGGCCCAGGCCGCCCGGGCAATCCATAACGGCGGCGCTCACGCCAACATACAGCTGTCCCACGGCGGAAAATATGGGGGCCTGGCCAGTGTCGGCGGGGATGTGGGCTGCTGCGCTGTGGCATACGGGCCCAGCGCGGAACGCACGCCGGCGGGAGAGGTGCGGGAAATGCCGGAGGCGCTGATCCGGGAGATCGTATGCGCGTATGGCGCGGCGGCAAAGCTGTGCAAGGAATGCGGCTTTGACATGGTGCAGGTTCACGCGGCCCACGGATGGCTTTTTTCCCAATTCCTCTCCCCGAAGCAAAACCGGCGCAGGGACGGGTTCGGCGGGCGCCTGGAAAACCGAGCCCGATTTTTGCTGATGGCGCTGGACGCGGTGCGCGCCGCGGTGGGGCCGGAGTTCCCAATTGAGATCCGGCTGTCCGGCGACGACCTGTCCCCCGAGGGGATGCCGCCGGAGGAGTGCCTTCAGGTTGCCAAGCTGGTGGAAGGCAAGGTGGACCTGATGAACATATCCTGCGGGAACCATGAGGACCCCGGCCTGTTCTGCCGCACGCACCCTTCCGCGTTTTATCCCAGGGGCGTCAACGTTTATTTGGCGGCCAGGGTTTGCCAGGCGGTTTCGTGCCCGGTGGCGTGCGTGGGCTCGCTCAACGATCCGGGCCAGATGGAGCGGATTTTGCAAGAGGGACAGGCGGATGTGGTGGAGCTGGGCAGGGCGCTGCTGGCAGACCCCATGCTGCCCCGCAAGGCGAAGGAGGGCAGGGCGGACGACATAACCCCGTGCCTGCGCTGCTATGAGTGCTTTGGGGAGACGGTGAAGTGTGAATCCGTCAAGTGCACCGTCAACCCCAGGATGGGGCAGCAGCTCACTGTGCCTGCCGGGATCGCCAAAGCCCCGGCATCCAAAAATGTCCTGGTGGCAGGGGGCGGCCCCGGCGGTATGCAGGCTGCGATTACTGCGGCGCGGCGGGGGCACAGGGTCACGCTGGTGGAAAGGTCCGGCAGGCTGGGCGGCAACCTGCTGCCGGCCGGAATGCCGGAGTTCAAAAAGGATCTGGAGGAATTCCGCCGGGTGCTGGTTCGCCGGGTTGGGCAGGCGGGGGTGAACGTCATCCTGAACCAATGCGTTGACAGCGCCTATGTCCGTGAGGCGGCCCCGGACGCGCTGGTGGTTGCGGTGGGGGCGAAGGAGCTGGCGCCGCCCATCCCGGGGATCGGGCTGCCTATTGTCAAAATGGCCGCTGCCGCCGAGTTGGAACCCGATGCGCTGGGGGAGAAGGTCGTCATCATCGGCGGAGGGCTGGTGGGCTGCGAGCTGGCCATATCGCTGCACCAGCGCGGAAAACGGTGTGTGGTGATCGAGATGAAGCCTGATGTGGCGAACGAGGCGAATCCCTTCTACCGGGGCGGGCTGATGCCCCAACTGGCACAGGCCGCAAAGCTCATGACCGGGACCGGCGTTTGCGAGGTCAGGGAGGACGGCGTTGTGTGCGATACGGGCGGCAGGCGGCAGTTTGTGGCGGCGGACAGCGTGGTGTGCGCCGTAGGGTTTCGCGCCCCCTACGGACTGGTGGACAGCCTTTGCGCGCAGGCGCCGGAGCACTACGTGGTGGGTGACTGCGCCAAGGCGGGGCAAATCTGCGACGCGGTCTCGGGAGGATACTTCGCGGCGCTGCAAATCTGACGCAGCCGGATATTTGGGAAGTACCTTTGCGTTCAAACGGAGAGAAGCACAGCCCGTCGGGATTATTCCCGGCGGGCTGTGCCGGTATTCCGGCCTTTATGCGTGGGGCCGCCGTCCGGCCCGGCGGCGGGGGTTCCGAAAAAGAATCAAATGAAGGGTCTTGACCAATTTGGTCAACGGCGGTATGGTGGAAGGGAAAGGGGGGCCGACCATGAACGAGAAGTTTTTCAACCTTCCCCAGGAGCGCCAGGATCTCATCCGCAGCAGCGCCATGCTGGAGTTCGGCGAAGGCAGCTTCAAAAAGACCTCCGCCGACGCCATCGCCAAGCGGGCCGGGGTGTCCAAGGCCCTGCTGTTCCACTACTTCAAGGACAAGCGGGAGCTGTATGCCTACCTGTTCCAGTACGCCATCGACATGTGTATGGAGGCGTTCAACCGGCAGGTGGAGCGGATGACCTATTTCGGGGAGACCGATTTCTTTGCCGCCCTGGAGCGGGGGCATAAGGTCAAGATGGATATGGTGCGCCGCATGCCCGGGCTGTTCCGCTTTGTGATGCGGGCCTACTATGAGCGGGACAGCGTGCTCTCCCCCAGGCTGCGCCGCAAGCTGGACGATGTGCTGGCCCAGTCCACCGATTCCTTTCTGGCCCGGATGGACCTGCGTAAATTCAAGGACGGCGTGGACCCCCGGCAGGTGGTGCGCCTGCTCACCCTGTCCGCGGAGGGGATGCTGGCGGAGACCAACGCCTGTACGGCGGAGGAGATCGACAGGCTGTTCCGGGAATACAAAAAGAACGCGGAGCTGCTGCGGCAGTATCTCTATAAGGAGGAGTATTTGTGATTCGGATTGACCGGCTCACCAAGAGCTATGGAAAAGCCCGGGGGATAACGGAGCTGACCCTCCATGTGCCGGAGGGCTGCTGCTTTGGGTTTATCGGCCCCAACGGGGCGGGCAAGTCCACCACCATCCGCACCCTGCTGGGGCTGCTCTCCCCCACCGCCGGGTCGGCCAAGGTGCTGGGCCTGGACTGCGTGAAGGAGCGGGAAGCTATATTGGCCCAGGTGGGCTACATGCCCTCCGAGGCCATGTTCTACCCGGATATGCGGGCGGGGGAGGTGATCCGCCTGTCGGCGGACCTGCGCGGCCTGGACTGCCGGGACGAGGCCGCCGCCCTGTGCGCCGCCCTGGAGCTGGACCCCAAAAAACGCATCCGGGCGCTGAGCCTGGGCAACCGCAAAAAGGTGTCCATCGTGTGCGCCATGCAGCACCGGCCAAGGCTGTACATTTTGGATGAGCCCACCAGCGGACTGGACCCCCTGGTCCAGCGGGCCTTCTGGGCCGAGCTGGAGCGGCGGCGCCGGGAGGGGGCCACGGTGTTTTTGTCCTCCCACGTGCTCTATGAGGTCCGGCGGTACTGTGACCGGGCGGCCATCATCCGGGAGGGCAGGCTGGTGGCGGAGGGGACCACCGCGGAGCTGGATATTGAGAACAGGTTTTTCGACTACTATGAGGGGAGGGTTGCCCAATGACCGTTTTCCGCAAGGAGCTGCGCGCGGGCGCGGTGAGCCTTCTGGTCTGGTCCGCGGCCGTGGGCGGGCTGATGGCGGTGTGCGTGGGGCTGTATCCGTCCATGGCGGGTTCCATGGAGGATATGTCCGCCCTGTTTGCCGGGATGGGGGACTTCTCCGCCGCCTTCGGGCTGGACAAGCTGCAATTCGGCACCATTCTGGGGTTTTACGGCACGGAGTGCGGCAATATCCTGGGCTTGGGCGGGGCCTTTTATGCCGCCCTCACCGCCATGGGGATGCTGGCGGGGGAGGAGGGTGGCCATACGGCGGAGTTCCTCCTCACCCACCCGGTCAGCCGCCTGCGGGTGGCCGGGGAAAAGCTGACGGCGCTGGCTGTGCTGGTGGTAGCGCTGAACCTGGTCTGCCTGGCCTGCGGTGCGGGGGGCATCCTGCTGATCGGGGAGGACGCGGACTGGGGCGGTCTGCTGCGCTACCACGGCGCGCTGCTGCTCATGCAGCTGGAGGTGGGCGGGCTGTGCTTCGGGCTGTCCTCCCTTCTGCGCCGGGGCGGGCTGGGGCTGGCCATGGGGCTGGCCGGGCTGCTCTATTTCGCGGGACTGCTCGTCAACCTGGACCAGGGCCTGGACTGGCTGCGCTTTGTGACCCCCTATTATTACGCCGACGCCGCCCGGGTCTTTGCCGGGGAGGGGCTGGCGGGCCCTGTGCTGGCGGGCTGCGGGCTGGGCGCGCTGGGCGCGGGCTTCGGCCTGTGGCGGTACCGGCGCAAGGACATCGCGTAGGACTTCCGGCTGTGCGCTGGCCGGATAAGGGCCCCGGACGCCATGCGTCCGGGGCCCTTCCGTCATTTTTTGTTGCGCACAAACACCTGGGTGCCCTGGTACTTGGCGTTGTGCCGCTCGTCGATCTCAAAGCCGTCCAGGGCGGCGATGAACCGGGACAGCTTGGCGAAGCCGTAGTTCCGGGCGTCGAAATCCGGCTGCTTTTTGATGAGCAGGGTGCCCAGGTCCCCCAGGTAGGCGTAGCCGTCCTCGTCCGCCAGGTCCTCCACCGACTGGGCGATGAGCTCCGTGACGGACAGCGCGGCGGCCTCCGCCGCGGGTGGGGACTTCTTTTTCGCCGTCTTGCCGGCGGGCGCGGGGGCGGCCTGCTCGGCGGCCTTCAGAGATTCGATGTATACGAACTTGTCGCAGGCCACGATGAAGGGCTTGGGGGTCTTTTTCTCCCCCATGCCGTACACCTTCATCCCCGCCTCCCGCAGCCGGGTGGCCAGGCGGGTAAAGTCGCTGTCGCTGCTCACCAGGACAAAGCCGCCGCAGTTGCCGGAGTACAAAATGTCCATGGCGTCGATAATCATGGCCGAGTCGGTGGCGTTTTTGCCGGTTGTGTAGCTGTACTGCTGGAAGGGGGTGATGGCGTGCTCCAGCAGCAGGGGCTTCCAGCTGCCCATGTTGGGGGCGGTCCAGTCGCCGTAGATGCGCTTGATGGTGGCCGAGCCGTACACCGCCACCTCCGCCATGATCTCCCGCAGGGCGGTGCGGGGGGCGTTGTCCGCGTCGATGAGGACGGCGAGGCGAAGTTCGTTTTCCATGGTGGCTCTCCTTTTCCCGTGGGGCCTGAATTGTCAAACACAGTATAGCACAGGCGCGGCGGAAAGGCCAGAGCAAAAAAATTTTTTCCGCCGCAACAATCCGCCCCCCTGGGGCGTGTTATAGTCAGAAGGGAAGCCCGCGAAAGCACCCTTCAGCTGGCGCGGGCGGAGGAGGGACGAGATGGAGCGCTCCAACCGGTTGGAAGAATTGGTGACAAAGCATGAAAACACCCTGTTCCGGGCGGCGCTGGCCATTTTGGGCGACGTCCAGGAGGCGGAGGACGCGGTGCAGGATACTTTCCTGCGCTATCTGGAAAAGCGCCCCCAGTTCCGGGACGGGGAGCATGAAAAGGCGTGGCTGCTCAAGGTGACGGCCAACCGCTGCAAGAGCGTGCTGCGCACCCGCCGCCGACACCCGGCAGTGGAGCTGCTGGATGTGTACCAGGCCCCGGAGGAGGGCAGGGAGCTGCTGGAGGCCATCCTGGCCCTCCCGGCCAACCAGCGTTCGGCGGTGCACCTGCACTATTACGAGGGCTATACCTCGGAGGAGATCGGGGCCATCCTGGGCCAGCGGCCCGGGACGGTGCGCTCCCATCTCAGCCGGGCGAGGGACGCTTTGCGGCGGTATTTATCTGATGAAGAAGGGGAAGGCTGACATGAGGCAATATAAAGAGTATATGGATCGTGTGAAGGTGTCCGACACCCTCCACCGGCGGCTGTCGGAGCTGGAAGGGCCGGGGAAGCGCCCCATCCCGTGGAAAAGGTACGGGACATGGGCGGCGGCGCTGGTCCTGGTGTGCGGCCTGGGGGGAGTTTCGCTCTGGGCGGCCCGCGCCAACAGCCGGGAGGCCCCGCTGCCGCCCTATGCGCCTGGGTATCAAGGCGTCCCGGAGATCGGGGTGGTGGGCGAGCCGGACATCGCCCCGGAGGAGCCCGGCGGGAGTGTGGAACCGGCCCCGCGCTTTATGGCGGGGAGCTACGAGGTGACCCGGGACGGCGTGACGGCCCACTATCTCCTGCCTTATATCGAATACGGCGAGACGGCGGGCGTGGAAACGGCCCTGGACTGGGACGTCCCCCCCGGCGCGGTGAAGCGGGAGCTGACCGGGGAGGAGATTGCCGCCCTGATGGGCGGGGAGGACGTGCTGGCCGACCACCTGGACTGGGGGGTGGAGTACGTGTTGACCGGCTGGGCGGCGTGGAACGGGGACGGCTCCTTCTGGGGGGCGTATATTGACGGTATTGCGCCCAACTACGGCGCGGCGTTGAACAGCTTCGAGTTCGCCGTCACGGCGGGGCAGCTGCCCCCCACCTGCATCGCCTACCCGGGCAGCGTGGAGCAGAGCGTCAGCGGCGCCATGGTCACCGCCGACAAGCACGACTGGGAGAACAGGTTCGGGGAGGAAACAGCCATCATCCATGGCCGCCGGGTGAGCTTTATGAAGGACGGCTGCGGATTCCGGTTCGACCTCTCCGGGGCGGACGCCGGGTTGGCCGAACAGCGGGTGAGCCGCCTGGTGCGGTGGGTGTTGGACGGGGGGCTGGCGCTGGACGCGCTCTCCTCCGACGGCGCGGTGCCGGCCCACCCCTGGGAGGCCGACCCCGGCTACTCCGTGGGCGAGCCAAACTGGGATGACAGCGGCGAGGGCCGCGTCTGCCCGGAGTGCGGGGCGGAGCTTCCCAGGGGAAAGGCGCACGACCACACCTTGAAAGCGGTCCCGGAGGCGGACAGCGCCCTCACCTGCCGGAGCTGCGGCGGGGGCATTCCGGACGGGGCGCGCCACAGCTGCGCGGACGATCCGGCGGGCTCCGGCGGCCATGTCTGCGGCATCTGCGGCCAGGTGTTCCCAGAGGGTAAGGTGCACAGCCACGAATATGAGATCATATGCGGTCTTCCCCTGGCCCCGGCCCCTGAGAGCCCCGCCCCGGAGACCTGGATCTGCGAGACCTGCGGCGAGTCCTTCGCATATGGGACGTCCCACGACTGTGGGATGTGCGACGGCTATCCGCCGCCTCACGTCTGTGAGGTGTGCGGAGAGGCTTACCTGGAGGGGACGGCCCACGCCTGCCGTCAGGGGGGGCACCACCAGGAGGAGCACCACGGGAACCATTAATTAGAGCCCCGCCCGGCTTTGCCGGGCGGGGCTTCCCTCTTGCGCCGGAGGCGGAAGCCTGATATAATATCCCTGAATATGGGACTTTATATTTGCTAGGATAAGGCTCGAAAGGAGGGGATCGGCCATGGCGCAGACGGCCAATTACAAACGCAAGCTGCCCATTCTGGCCAGGCTGCTGCTGGAGCGCAGCGACGAGGACCACCCCGTCTCCCGGCAGGAGATGCAGCAGGAGCTGGAGCGGTGGGGGCTGAGCGCCGAGCGCAAGAGCATCTACGACGACATGGAGCAGCTGCGGGAGCTGGGGCTGGATGTGCAGGCGCGCCGGGGGAGGAACGGCGGCTGGTTCATCGGCCAGAGGGAATTCGAGCTGGCGGAGCTGAAGCTGCTGGTGGACGCGGTGCAGTCCAGCCGCTTCCTCACCGGGCGCAAGAGCGACGCCCTCATCCGCAAGCTGGAGGGGCTCACCAGCGTCCACCAGGCCCGGCAGCTCCAGCGGCAGGTGTATGTGGACCGGCGGGTCAAAACCATGAACGAGAGTATTTTCTACAACGTGGACCGGCTCCAGGGGGCCATCGCCGCCAATAAGAAGGTGACGTTCCGCTATTTTGAGTATAACGCCCGGCGGGAGCGGGTGTTCCGCCGGGCGGGGGAGCGCTACCGCCTCACCCCCTACGGCCTGATCTGGGACAGCGAGAACTACTATCTGGCGGGATGGGACGAGCTGCGCCGCGAGGTGCGCCACTACCGGGTGGACAAGATGGCGGATATCGTGGTATCCAAGACCAAGGGCCACCCCCGGGGGGACTGGACGGCGGAGGGCTATACCCGGAAGCACTTCGGCATGTTCTCCGGCACGCCATGCCGGCTCAAGCTGCGCTGCGAGGAGCGGCTGGCCGGGGTGGTGATCGACCGCTTCGGGCTGGAGGCCCCCTTGGTCCCGGATGGGGAGGGGTATTTCACCGTGTCGGTGGACCTGGTGGTCAGCCCGCCGCTGTGGGGGTGGCTGTTCGGCCTGGGGCCGGGGGTGGAGGTGCTGGAGCCCGGCTGGGCGGCGGAGGACTTTGCCGGGCGGCTGGAGGAGGTGGCGGCGCTGTACCGGAACCGCCCGCCCCGGGAGGGGCAGGGGGAATAACGGGCACATAAAATGGGGAGACTATAGCCAAATGGGGCCGGAGGGCCCGAATTGGAGGGATCCCCATGGGACGTACACAGCTGGGACGGGAGTTTTTCGAGCTGGGCCTGGGCCTGGGCGGGCTGGGCACGGTGCTCATCGGCAGCGGCGGCGGCTCGCTGGCCCGGGCGCTGGCCCGGGCTGCGGGGTGCGGCGCGGCCCTGGCCGGCGGAGAGGTCAAATTCCACGACGGCGGCTGCGCCGCCTGCGGGGCATGGCTGGCCCGGTATTACCAGTTTCCCGCTGCCCTGTTCGTCCGGCAGGACGGGGCGCGGGTGGAGCGCTTCCTTACCGACAAGCAGGGCCGGCCCCTGCATCCCCCCGCCCGGCCGGGGCCGGAGGCCCCCTGCGCCGGGGAGTGGGATCTGCTGGCCGGGGCGGACTGCGCCTGGGCCGCCGTCCGGGCGGGGGACTTCCGGGAGGGCCGGGGGACGGCCTGGGCCCAGGGGCCCGCCGCGCTGACCATGGCGCTGGAGCGGCTGGGGTACGAGGTGACTGACCGGCCCGTCCCCGGCGCGGTGCGTTTCGAGGCCGACCGGGAGGGCTTTACCCTCCGGGCGGACGGCGCGGCCCTGGAGGGGGAGGACGCGCTGGCGGGGCTGGCGCTTTTTGAAGCGGGGCCCCGGGCGGTGCCCGCCTTCCGCCCCGGGGAGGGGCAGGGCGGCACGGCTTGACAGCGCGGCCGGAGCTGTGGTAAAATTTTCGCCGGACCCGTGAGCGGGTCCGGCGATTTTTGCGCCCGTCCGCAAGGGGCGGGCTTTTTGGACGCGCGGGGGCCCCGCGGGAGAGGAGAGACATGGAAGAGAACAAACCCGTCCAGAGCCTGTGGACCCGGGACTTCACCATCATCACCCTGGGCAGCGTGGTGTCGATGATCGGAAACTCCCTGTCCGGCTTCGCGCTGAGCATGATGGTGCTGGACTACACCGGCTCCACCTTCCTCTACGCCCTGTTCAGCGTGTGCTTCCAGCTGCCCATGATGGTGTGCCCGGTGCTGGCCGGGCCGTACTTAGACCGCATGAGCCGGAAAAAGGTGATCTACCGGCTGGACTTCTTGTCTGCGGGGCTGTACTTCGGGCTGTTTCTGCTGCTGCGGGGCGGGTGGTTCAGCTACCCGCTGCTGCTGGCGGGCTGCGTGGTGGTGGGGGCTATCAACGGGGTGTATCTGGTGGCCTACGACAGCTTTTACCCCAACCTCATCACCGAGGGGAATTTCTCCAAGGCCTACTCCATCTCCAGTATGCTCTGGCCGCTGGCCGCCATGTCCACCCCGCTGGCCGCCCTGGTGTACGACCGGATGGGCAGCGCCACGCCGCTGTTCGCCTTCAACGCCCTGTGCTTTTTTATCGCCGCCAGCTTTGAGCGCACCATCCGCTACCAGGAGACCCATATGGACAAAGCGCCCCCGGCGGACGGCCTGGGGGCGGCCAAACGGTTCGGGCGGGACCTGCGGGACGGCCTGTCCTATATCGCCGGGGAAAGGGGCCTGCTGGTCATCACGCTGTACTTCATGGTGTCCGGCTTCTCGGGCAACGGGGCGGGCAGCCTGTACCTGCCCTTCTTCAAAAACAACGCCCAGCTGTTTTCCGCATGGCCGCTGGCGGCGGTGACGCTGTACACCATCGTGTCCAATTTCGCGGTGGCCGGGCGGCTGACGGGCGGGGTGATCCACTACAAGTTCAAGTTCCCCACGGAAAAGAAGTTCGCCATCGCCTTCACGGTGTACCTGGTGGTGAGCCTGCTGGAGGGCTCCATGCTCTACCTGCCCATACCTGTCATGGCGGCGGCCTTCTTCTTCTACGGCCTGCTGGGGGTGACCTCCTACAACATCCGCATCGCCGCCACCCAGTCCTACATCCCGGACACCAAACGGGCCCGGTTTAACGGCACCTTCCAGATGCTCTCCTCCCTGGGGGGCGTGGCGGGCACCCTGCTGGCGGGCAGCCTGGCCGAGGTGCTGCCCGAGCGGCAGGTGGTGCTGATGCCGGGGCTGGCCTCCCTGTGCGCGGTGTGGCTGTTCATGTTCCGGGGGCGGAAGAACGTGGCCGCCATCTATAACCGGGAGGTGTGAAAAGGTGTCATTTTCCCTATTGTAATGTAAAACAGTTTGTGCTACACTAAATTTGGGTTTTAGTTCCATGACCTAATTAGGAGAAAGAGGGGGTGGAAAGAAAATTAGGGAATGTCAGAGGCTAATTTGAAGTGCAATTTCAAGAAATGGAGGTTATGTATTATAGCAGGGGGAAAGTTACTCAATCTGGTGCTAGCATTCGTAATGAGTGTCAGTGTGTTATGCACACCCGCATTGGCAGTAAATTCTCGTTTTACTGCTATAGTTGATCAGCCAAAGATCAGCGAAGAACATGTGCCTGATGCAAGCAGAAAAAACGGCGATGATCTTGTCGGTGAAATACGCCGCTTTATCTCTGATATTGTAGTCCCTTTTGGGAATGATTATACCATAAATGGCTGTGATGAAGTCCAACTGGGTATGGCCATACCCACCTATATCATGGAGGAAAATTTCAATAGTCAGAGCTACTATAACATCGCTGAGGTTCAATACTACCCTGTTTTCTCTGAAGAAAATGTAATTGGCCTGGTTGGTGTAGCGCAAGATGGTGCTGGGGACTACGTTTTCTCTTATTCAGAGGGATATTCCGAGCAAGTAAACAGTGTTTTGGCGGATAATGCCCAAATAGCTTTGATCGGAGACGGAAGAAGTCTCAAGGCAGTTGCAAGTTCGGAGCAAGTAACGGGCATACGCTCAGAGACTAGCGGCGTAAATCCGGCGGAAGAGTTGTCCACGATCAGCATTACGGGCAATGCAGAGGAAGCTTCACGAAGCAGTAGAGCGGGCAACTTAGCGGTTTCAACAAAATTTCAAAGCGACAACTGGGATTGTTGGGCGGCCTGTGTAGCCTGCATTGGGCAGTATTATACTGGTATTAATAAAAGTTCAATTCAGGTTGCGGATGCTGTGGGCATTCATACATATGCAAGCGCGGGTCAAACTCGCGACGCGATTCAGTCGGTGTACCATGTTAGTACAACCTACTATGAAGGGTCGCTCTCTGTGAGTGGAGTTATGGATACGATTTCTAATGACAGGAAGCCCATATTAGCTGGTGTTGTATTTTCCGGATATATAGGGCACATGGTAGTGATTAACGGCTGGACGGTTGTTGGAACTAGCCCTGCTTTGAGCTTTATGGATCCTGCGGCTGGGCCTACAATGGCTACTTTATCAACTAGTTATCCGATTATGATCCCATTAGGTGGGAATATGTATACGATGCAAGAGTATATTATATAAATTAGGAGATTCTATGTGAAAAAGCTTTTCATCATGATATTAAGCCTGATTAGCCTTGCGCTGGCGGGGTGCTCCTCCATGGAAAAACCGGCGTCTGACGCGGAAACGCAGAGTGTTGAAGTGGTTGCGATAGCGCCGTTTGGAACCGGCTCCTTCGTTGATGGCGGCGCGGAGCGGCCAGAGCCGGTAAAGGAGCTGCCGGGGGGTTACGGATATATCGGAGATTTGGGCGAGGATGAGGCCCTTGACTCCGGGCTGGCGGGATGTAGGATGTACGCAGACCTGGCCCTTGACCGTTCCGAATGCAGTGATGTTTATTTATACCAATCCGTTGGGGAGAGCGGCGGGGAATGGGCATATGTTAAATATGTGCGGCTGCTATACGGCGGGGCGCGGGTCTGAGAAGCCCGGCCTGTGCGCCCTGTTTGACCGGGGGCGCAGGGCGGTAGCCGCCATCTATAACCGGGAGGTATGAGCCCCCGCAGGACAAATCAAAAATGGACCGGCCCAGTCTTGGGCCGGTCATTTTTGTCACTCCACCCCCAGCGCCGCCACCGCGTCCCGCAGGGCCTTCCACCGGGCCAGCAGGGCGGCGTGCTTGTCCCGGCCCCGTTTGGTGAGGCGGTAGTACTTCCGGGCGGGTCCGCCGGACACCGACCCGGCGTACTGCTCCGAGCACCCCTCCCGGCACAGCCCCCGGAGCAGGGCGTAGACGGCGCTCTCCTGGGTGTCGGGAAAGGTGTCGTGGAGGCGGCGGAGCAGCTCGTAGCCGTACTGGTCCCCCTGGGAGAGCAGGTGGAGCAGGCACAGCTCGATCAGGTCCTTTTTCAGCATAGGGCCGCACCTGCCCCCGCGAGGCCCATGGCGGTGAGAACGGCAAACCGCGGCAGATAGGGCCGGAACCAGCCGTCATAAAACAGGCTGTGGGGCGTGCCGAGGTTCGAGAAACAGTACGCCATGCCCAGCACGGCCAGGGACAGCACTGCGGCGGCCAGGGACAGAATGTATACCGCCGCCCACCGGCGGTCCCGGGTGCGGGCCTTGACCAGGGCGAACACCCCCACCAGTCCTGCCAGGGCGCAGCCGCCCCACTCCAGCCAGCCTGCTATGGCGATCAGGCTGGAGGAGGTGTGCCCTGTGTGTGCGGGGCCGGTGCCCTCGCCCATGAAGTCGGTGTCCTCCACCCAGGTGGTCAAAAATCGCTCCGGGTCGGCAGAGAGGCGCCACACCGTCCACCATGCGCAGGCGAGTACGGCCAGCATCAGCAGCCCGCAGAGAACCGCCCCTTTGGGGAGGGGGGCGTTCACCTTGTCCCTCCGGCGGAGGAACCACGCCAGGCACATACCCGTCCCCGCCGCCATTTGGAGAATAGGCAGGACGGTCAGGATGCTGACGGGGGCGTTGTTCTCGTAGTAGCCGCCGCCCCACTCGTACCAGAGGAGGAGCCTGAAAAATGGGGAGGCGGGCAGGGGGGCCAGCGCCGCCGACAACAGGCACACCGCCATCAAGGCGAACACGAGCTGCCAGACACGGTAGGCTTTGGGCGGCGACACCAGCAGCTTGACCACCTGCTCCGGGTCGCCCACCTCCCGGCGCAGCTCTTCCTCGCTCCGGGGCGGGGTGCCCACGATGTCCCGGTAGTCGGCGATCACATCCTCCGCCTCCTCCCGGGGGAGCCGCCAGCGGGCGGCCCGCTCCAGCCGGGCCATGTAATCCTTTTTCATGGGGACACGCTCCTTCCACTTATGCAAAAAATACTATTGTTAAAAATATAGTAGGAACAAGATGATGATACCACGCCCGGGCGGGGCTGTCAAGGGGGAATGTTCCCAGGGTTGACAGCGGCGGCGGGGCGTGGTATACTGCCTTTAACCTCAAAGAAAAGGGTGAAAAGATGCGCAACAAGTGAGTTGAACTTCAAGCTGTGAACAAGAGGCCGGGGCCCATGGAGCATGGGCCTGGGTTTTCATGGCGCGAAGGGCGGCTTGCTTGACCGGGGGCGTATCATGCGTCCCTGCCTTTTCGTCATGTGATCCGTCTTTCCGTCATGGAATGACGGATTTTTTGCGTGTAAGGAGGAATGCGTATGTTTCAGGTGAAAAACCTCACCATCACCCATAAAAAAGACCTGACCACCCTGGTGGAGGGATTGTCCTTCACCCTGGCCCCCGGAGACCGGGCGGCTGTCATCGGTGAGGAGGGGAACGGCAAGTCCACCGTCCTCAAGCTGCTGTACGACTCGGCGCTGGCGGAGCCCTACGCGGAGTGGACGGGGGAGATCGTGGACAAGGGGCTTCGCAAGGGTTATTTGGCCCAGGAGCTGACCCCGGAGGAATTGGCCCTGTCCGTGTGGGAGCTGTGCCAGCGCACCCCTGCCTTTGGGGATGCCGACCCCAGGGCGCTGGACCGGGCGGCCCGGCAGGTGGGGCTGGCCCCCGAGGTGTTCTGGGACGGACGGCCCATGTCCACCCTGTCCGGCGGGGAGCGGGTGAAGCTGCGGCTGGCCCTGCTGCTGCTGGGCCGCCCCGACGTGCTGCTGCTGGACGAGCCGTCCAACGACCTGGACGTGCCCACCCTGGAGTGGCTGGAGGGGTTTCTGCTGGGCAGTCAAGTGCCTGTGCTCTACATCTCCCACGACGAAACCCTTTTGAAGCGCACCGCAAACATGGTCATCCACCTGGAGCGGCTGCGGCGGCGCACCCTGCCCCGGTGCACGGTGTCCCGGACGGGGTACGGGGAGTACGTGGAGCGGCGGCAGGCGGGCTTTGCCCACCAGGAGCAGAAGGCCCGGAAGGAGCGGGCGGAGTACGACGCGAAGATGGAGAAGTTCCGCCAGATCCGGGACAAGGTGGAGCATGCCCAGGCCCACGTCCCCGGCTATAACTCCGCCGGAATCCCAAATCCGGCGGAAGGGCGGCTGCTGAAAAAGAAAATGCACGCGGTGCTGTCCATGGGGCGCCGGTTCGAGCGGGAGAAGGAGGACATGACCGCCATGCCCGAGTGGGAGGAGGCCATCCTCACCTTTTTCGACGCGGGCCGATCCGCCTTTCCCGCAGGTAAGACGGCGCTGCGGCTGGACGTGCCGGAGCTCACCGCCGGGGATCGGGTGCTGGCCCGGGACGTCCGGCTGTGGGTCACGGGGCCGGAAAAGATCGGCATCGTGGGCCCCAACGGAGCGGGCAAGTCCACGCTGCTGAAGCTGGTGGCGGATGAGCTGCTGCCCCGGCAGGATATCCGCGCCGCCTATATGCCCCAGGATTACGGCGACCTGCTGCTGGGGGACAAAACCCCGGTGGAGGTGCTGGCCCCCTCGGGACACAAGGACGACATCACCCGCGCCCGCACCCTGCTGGGGAACATGAAGTACAAGGCGGAGGAGATGGAGCACCCCGCGGCGGGGCTGTCGGGGGGCCAGCGTGCCAAGCTGCTGTTTTTATCCATGGTGCTGAACGGGGCCAACGTGCTGGTGCTGGACGAGCCCACCCGGAACTTCTCCCCCCTGTCCGCGCCGGTTATACGCCGGGTGCTGGCGGATTTCCCCGGCGTACTCATCAGCGTGTCCCATGACCGGCTGTATTTGGAGCAGGTGTGCACACGGGTGCTGGAGCTGGGGCCGGATGGGCTGAAAGAGGCGACGTAAACCCGTAGCCGTGCTTCGCCTGTTCGCGACGGTTCCGCAACCTGTGGTTGACAAAAAAATAACCCTGGCTTGGTGGTTTTGAGGGGGAAATTCATGGTATCATAGGGTCAAAGAGGAGGTGGAGCCCATGACGGTGGGTCAGCGCATCGCCCAGAAGAGAAAAGAACTGGGGCTGTCCCAGGAGGCGCTTGGGGAGCGGCTGGGGGTGTCCCGGCAGGCCATCTATAAGTGGGAGTCGGACGCCGCCCTGCCCGAGATCGAGAAGCTGGTGAACCTGAGCCGGGAGTTCTCCGTGTCCATCGACTGGCTGCTGGGCGAGGGGGGCGAGAGCCGGGAGCTCACCCCGGACCAGCCGCGCATGGTGGAGGAGATCGTGGGGCGGTATCTGGCGGCCCAGCCTTCGGGAAAGGCCGTCCCATTGCGGGAGGCGGCGGAGCCGGAGGAGGACGGGGCAGGCCGGGAGAAGCCCGGGCCCCCCAGGCGCCGCCGCTGGCCCAAGGTGCTGGCGGTGCTGGGGGCCGCGGCGCTGGCGGCAGCGCTGGTAAACCTGTTCGTCCAGCTGGAACAGACCCGGCGGGATTACCAGAACCTGCAATACGCCATCAGCGACGTCACCCAAAACGTGAATAACCAGATCGGCGGCATCGCCAGCCGGGTAGAGAGCATTCTGCAAAGCCAGAACGCCCTGACGGCGGAGCAGAGCGCCCGGGTGGTATCCACCGACTACCGGGCCAATACCGTGACCATTGAGGCCCGGGTGATGCCCCGCACCTACGTGGAGGGCATGACGGCGGAATTTATCCTTGTAAGCGGTGGGGAGAGCTTTACCGTGCCGGGGGAGCTGGGGGAGAACCACGCCTTTACCGCCCAAATCACCGGGCCGCTGAGCGACGAGATCACGGTGTCGGCGGCGCTGCTCACCGGGGACCAGCGGCAGACCCAGGTGTTGGAGGAGTTCTTCGGTCTGTACTTCGACAGCTTCCCCACGGTGAATCTTTCCGGCGGGCTGGTTCAGTTCAGCAAAACCAGCGAGGCCGTCAACTGGACCGCCATATTGTCCCCGGTGGATGTGGTCTGCTATGACGTATACGGCCAGGCGGCCCGGCTGGCAAGCCTGCGGGTAGGCCTGTTCCGGGACCAGAAGCTGGTGGCCTGGTTTCTCCGGGAGGAGGGGCCGGACGGCTTGGCGGAGGGGAGGTATATCTTCCGGCCGGAGCCGGACAGGCTGGAGCTGGAGCCCGATTCCATCTACTGCATCGCGGCGGTGGCGGAGGACGAATTCGGCCGGGAGTGGGTGTCGCCCGACCAGAGCAGCGCCACCAGGTTTACCGACAATGGGCGGGACCACTTCGTTGACCCGGATTACAGAAGCGACCCCGCGGACTGGGACTACTGAGAAGGGCGCACACATCGCCGGTACAAAACCCGCCCGCTTCGCGGGCTGGGCTTCGCGGGGGCCCCTGGGGATGCGCAAAGGCGCACACGCCATGCGTGTGCGCCTTTGTTCGTCTTGGAGCACCCGGTCAGGGCCGCAGGCCCATGCCGCCCTCCAGGGTGAGGGTTTCGCCGGTGAGGTACTTGAAATCGGGGTGGGTGAGCTGAACGCAGACCCGGCCGATCTCCGTTTCGGGGTCGCCGTAGTGGCCCATGGGAGGCATTTTCACGTTGGCCTTGAATGCGTCGGGATAGGCGTTCTGGAAGTTCTCCAGCTGGGCGGTCCAGGCGATGGGGCAGATCACGTTCACGTTGATGCCGTCGGGACCCCACTCGGTGGCGGCCACCCGGGAAAGGCCCCGGATGCCTTCCTTGGCGGCGGCGTAAGCGCACTGGCCGTAGTTGCCGAAGAGGCCGGCGCCCGATGCGAAGTTGATGACGGAGCCACGGGTCTCTTTCAGATGGGGGTAGCAGGCCTGCATATAGTAGAAGGCGGCGTACAGCCCGGAGTAGACGGCCAGGTCAAACTGCTCCGTGGAGTGGTCCGCCAGGGTCACGCCGGAAGCGGAGGCCTGGGCGTTGTTAATAAGCGCGTCGATGCGGCCGAACGCCTCGATGGTCTCGTCCACCACGTTTTGAACCACGGCCTTGTTGTCCGATCCCGCGGACACGTCGGCCTGGATGGGGAGCACCTTCACACCGTAGAGCCGCTCCAGCTCCTCCTTGGCATCCTCCAGTTTCTTGATGTTCCGTCCGGTGATGACGAGATTGGCCCCCTCCTTGGCAAAGGCGGTGGCAATGCCGTAGCCGATGGAGCCGCAGCTGGCGCCGTCGCTGAGGACGGCCCGGCCGCCGCCGGTGATAATGACAGTTTTGCCTTCCATGGTGCCCATGTTTGTGTTCCTCCTTGTAAATGTTCCCGGGGACGCTCAGGGCTTGTTTGAAAACTGTCAACACGCCCAATCGCCGTGCCTTTTTTCGCCGAGCCGCGTTGATTTGCCTTGAAATACACAAAGTATTTCTGCGGCAAATCGCCTTGTCCGGCAAAAAAATTCCTCGCCGCTGGGCATATTGTCAATTTTCAAACGGCGCCTGGCCCGCCGGGTAATGGCAGATCTGTTTTTATTTTAACATACTTTGCCGGGAATTGCCACCATTTTCTTTGCCGTGGCCGGGGAATTCATTACGGAGCCTTTTGAAAATGCCTGTATGCCAATATGCCGACAGGGAGGAAATACCCGCACCAGCCCAACAGGGCAACCGTTCCTCCGTTTCCGGCTTCCCCGCCCGCCATGCCTGTGAACATTCCCGTCATGGGCATAATGAGACAGCTGATGAAGAACACGCCGTGTACCATCATCAGGTACTTCAGCCATTTGTCCACCTTGGATTCCGGGTTGATGGACAGGCCGATGAAAAATGTGGAGAGGGCCATCATTCCATAACCGAGCAAATCATAATTGAACAGCAGGCCGCCGCGCTGAAAATCTAATATGCGAACGGCCTGCTCGTTCAGCTCCTCCAGCCGGACGCTGGTTATCTGCGCGAAATAGACTAAGAGGACCAATATCGCGTAGATAACGCCAAAGGAAACACCGATATTGGCGGGAACCCGCCGGTTCTCGCAGCTCTCATATTGAAACCCCGCTGCCATCATCACATATCCCAAGGGCAAAACCATGCAAACAAGGTATGAGCCGAATGAAAAATCGGCGATCATACACACGGCAAAAAGGAAAACTGTGACGGTGACAACCGCCGCGCCGATTCTGGGAATTGTCCGATTCATCCTGCTTCCCCCATAAAGTATGATTTTGCTGGTATGATAGCACAAAATAACCGCCGCGGCAATCTTTCTTTGCGGAAACGGCCAAAGTGATAAGCCCGCGGCGCTTATTAAAAGGGGCGGCCCGCCTCTTGACTTGTCCCAGCCGGGGGCGTAAAATAAGCCGTTAAATGGAAATTGGGCAGGGTAGGGCAAGGGCGCCCGGCGCAAGGGGGCCGCGCCTGCCAGGGGAGGAATTCATATGACAACAGGCACGAAATTCATCTTTGTCACCGGCGGCGTGGTGTCCGGGCTGGGCAAAGGGATCACGGCGGCGTCCCTGGGCCGGCTGTTGAAGCAGCGGGGTCTTGGGGTACGGGTGCAGAAGCTGGACCCCTACCTGAATGTGGACCCGGGCACCATGTCCCCCTACCAGCACGGGGAGGTGTTCGTCACCGACGACGGGGCGGAGACCGACCTGGACCTGGGCCACTACGAGCGGTTTATCGACGAAAACCTCACCTTCAACTCCTCGGTGTCCGCCGGGAAGGTGTACTGGAACGTCCTCAACCGGGAGCGGGCGGGGGACTATTTAGGGGGCACGGTGCAGATCATCCCCCACATCACCGACGAGATCAAGCGGCACATCTACTCCCTGGAGGGAGAGGACACCGACGCGGCCATTGTGGAGATCGGCGGCACCGTGGGCGACATTGAGAGCCAGCCCTTTTTGGAGGCCATCCGGCAGGTGGCCGCCGAGCGGGGGCGGCAGAACGTGATGTTTATCCATGTGTCCCTCATCGTGTCCATCCCCGGCTCCGGGGAGCTGAAGTCCAAGCCCACCCAGCACTCCGCCAAGGAGCTGCTCAGCCTGGGCATCCAGCCGGACGTCATCATGTGCCGCAGCGACGCCCCCATCCCCCAGGACATTCTGGACAAGATATCCCTGTTCTGCAATATCCCGGCGGACCACGCCATCCCCAACCTGACGGCGGACCTCCTCTACGAGGTGCCGCTGATGCTGGAGCGGGAGGGGCTGGCCGACGTGGTGGTGCGGCGGCTGGGGCTGATCTGCCACGCGCCCGACCTCACCGAGTGGGCCACCATGGTCCACCGGGCCAAGCACCCTGCGGGGAGCGTCGCCATCGCCCTGGTGGGCAAGTACGTGGGGCTCCACGACGCCTACCTGTCGGTGGCGGAGGCCCTCACCCACGGCGGGATCGAAAACCAGGTGTCGGTGGACGTGCGCTGGGTGAACTCGGAGGAGGTCACGGCGGAGACGGCGGACAAACTGCTGGGGGATGTCCAGGGCATCCTGGTGCCCGGCGGCTTCGGCAGCCGGGGGATTGAGGGCAAGATTGAGGCCATCCGGTACGCCAGGGAGAACAAAATTCCTTTCCTGGGCATCTGCCTGGGGATGCAGCTGGCGGTGGTGGAGTACGCCCGGCACGTGTGCGCTCTGGCGGGGGCCCACTCCTCCGAGCTGGACCCCACCACCCCCTATCCCGTCATTGACCTGATGCCCGGCCAGGTGGGGGTGACCGCCAAGGGGGGCACCATGCGGCTGGGCAGCTATCCCTGCCGGCTGGCGGAGGGTTCGCTGGCCGCGTCCATCTACGGCGCAAATGAGATCAACGAGCGCCACCGCCACCGCTATGAGTTCAACAACGACTACCGGGAGGCGCTGACAAAGGCGGGGCTGTCCCTGTCCGGGCTGTCCCCCGACGGGCGGCTGGTGGAAATGGTGGAGCTGCCCGGCCACCCCTGGTTCGTGGCGGGCCAGTTCCACCCGGAGCTGAAATCCCGGCCCAACCGGGCCCACCCGCTGTTCCGGGAATTTATCGGGGCGGCGAAGAGGGCCCTACGTGAATAAATGGTGACAGCCGCCGGGGCCTCCCGGCGGCTGTTTCTATTTGCGGTAGCTGATGGGATAGGACCAGCCCAATACCTGTGAATGGGGCAACTCAAAAGAGCTGCCATCGCCATTGCAATAGGTATAGACGCCGTGCTCATAGGCAAAAAAGTCAAAACTGATATCATCAAAATGGGGTTCGCGATACTTTACAAAGACATAGGAGGCTTCCTCTGGCGGCGTTGCGGGCGGCCGCCATGGGATGATGGTCACCTCATCCATACTTTGAATGCCTAAAATATCCATCAATTCGGCTTCACGCTTTTTGTCATAGAGCAATTGACTGGTCATGTCTAAAATTGTCATTCTTTATCCCCCACCCCGAAATGACATTTAGTGAATGTCAAATATAGTAGCATAATAACATAAACTTACCTCAATGACAAGAACTAAATGTCAAAAGGAGGAGGGTTTATGTTTAAAAACAAAAATGCGGACGGAACATTGAATCTGTGTGGAAAGAATGTAGCCCATCTGCGATTGGCTTTAGCTCCAAAGGTATCTCAGAAGGATTTAGCCGACCGCCTGCAAATCGCCGGGCTGGATTTAGACAAAAACGCGGTCCAGCGGATTGAGAGCGGGCAGCGGTTCGTTACGGATATTGAGCTGCGCACGCTGGCCGAGGTTTTAGGCGTTTCTGTGGATGAACTGCTGAAATAAAGCATAAAAGAGCCCCGGCCGTCGGCCGGGGCTTCGTCTTGTCCTTATTCCACGGGCACGGTCCAGCCGTGGGGGTCGGCCACCGTCCCCCACTGGATGCCGGTGAGGGTGTCGTACAGCCGTTGGGTCAGGGGGCCAATCTTGCCCCCGCTGACGGTTTCCCTGCGGTCCTCCCAGGCCAGCAGGCCGATGGGGGACACCACCGCCGCCGTGCCGGTGCCCCAGGCCTCCTCCAGGTCGCCCGCCCGGGCGGCGTCGAACAGCTCCTGGGCGGAGATGAGCCGCTCCTCCACCGGGATGCCCCAGGAGCGGATCAGCTCCAGACAGCTCTTGCGGGTGATGCCGGGGAGCACCGACCCGGTGAGCTCGGGGGTGACCACCGTGCCGCTGATCTTGAACATCACGTTCATGGAGCCCACTTCCTCGATATACCTGCGGTGGACGCCGTCCAGCCACAGCACCTGGGAGAAGCCCTGCCCCTCCGCCCGCTCGCCGGCGCGGATGGAGGCGGCGTAGTTGCCGCCGCACTTGGTAAAGCCGGTGCCCCCCTTGACGGCCCGCACGTCCTCGTCCTCCACATAGATTTTCACCGGGTTGATCCCCTCGGGGTAATAGGCCCCCACCGGGCAGCAGATGACGGCGAACAGGTAGCTGTGGGAGGCGTGCACCCCCAGGCCGTTGTCGGTGGCGATGATGAAGGGGCGGATGTAGAGGGACGCGCCCACCTTGTGGGGCACCCAGGCCCGGTCCATGCCCACCACGGCCTTGACGGCCTGGACAAAATCCTCCTCGGGGATCTCGGGGATGCACATGCGGCGGCAGGAGGAGTTGAGCCGGGCGGCGTTCTCATAGGGCCGGAAGAGCTGTACCTGGCCGGCGGGGGTGCGGTAAGCCTTCATGCCCTCGAAAATCTCCTGGGCATAGTGGAACACCATGCAGGACAGCTCGAAGGGCAGCGGGCCGTAGGGCACCACCCGGGGGTCGTGCCAGCCCTGGCCGCCGGTGTAGTCCATGAGGAACATGTGGTCGGTGAAGGTCTTGCCGAACACCAGCTTGTCCGGGTCGGGCTGGGGCTTCAAGGCCTGGGCGGGGGTGATTTTGATATCCAGCATAGGGATCGGCTCCTTTGACGATGTAAAGTAAAGTTATTATACCAGCGCCGGGCTTGGGATGCAATGGGGATTTTCCCAAATCCGGCCCTTGTTTTTGTGTCGGCGATTTGGTATAATCTATTATCTATGGAATGCGGCCCCTGCCCCGGATAGAGTTGGAAAGAGGTGGAGATGGTGTATCAGAAGCTGACGCGGCTGCTGGCCCCGCGCATCGGGCTGTACTTTGGGGTGATGCTGGCCTTCGCGGGGATCACCGCCCTGCTGGGGGAGACCCAGGCGGCGGTGGCGGAGCTCATTGTGGTGGGCGTGCTGCTGGTCGCCTGCGGGGCGTCCGCCCTGCGGCGCAAGCGGGAGGCGGACCAGTACCTGAAGGAACTGATGGACAGCATGGACCAGGCCACCAGGGACAGCACCCTCAACTGTCCCCTGCCCCTGGTGATGTTCCGCCCGGACACCGACGAGGTGGTGTGGTCCAACGACCGCTTTCTGCGCCTTACGGAAGACCAGGAGCGGATGTTTGATACCAAGATGTCCGACCTGGCCCCCAACTTTGACTCCCGCTGGCTGCTGGAGGGGAAGAGCGAGTGCCCGGGGGAGGTGGAGCTGGGCCAGCGGCGCTACCAGGTGTTCGGCGACATGGCCCGCCCCACGGCTGGAAAGGAGGAGGGTCTGCTGGCCACCACCTACTGGCTGGACGTCACCGAGCTTGCCGATACCAGGGACATCTTCAAGGCCACCCGGCCGGTGCTGGCCCTGCTGCTGCTGGACAATTACGAGGACGCCATCAAGGGCCAGGATGAAAACATCCGCTCGGCCATGCTCAGTGAAATCAGCCAGCGCTTCTCCCGCTGGGCGGAGCGCGCCCACGGGGTGTTCTGCCGGTTAGACCGGGACAGGTTCCTGTTTTTGTTTGAGGAGCAGTATCTGGAGGGGTATAAGGAGGAAAAATTCTCCTTGCTGGACAGCGTGCGGGAGGTGGTCAACCCAGCGGGCATCCCCGCCACCGTATCCATCGGCGTGGGGGTGGACGGGGACACCTTCGAAGAGCTCTACCGCTTTGCCAACCTGTCGGTGGAGATGGCGCTGAGCCGGGGGGGCGACCAGGCGGTGGTGAAGAACCGCTTCACCTTCGAGTTCTTCGGCGGGCGCAGCAAGGAGACCGAGCGGCGCACCAAGGTGAAGAGCCGGGTGATGGCCTCCGCCATGGGCGAGCTGGTGGCGGACGCGTCGTGCGTCATGGTCATGGGCCACCGCTCCCCCGACTTCGACGCGGTGGGGGCAGCCGTGGGCGTATGTGCCATCGCCCGGATGAAGGGGGTGCGCCACTATATCATCCGGGAGGCGGGGGGGACCCCGGCGGATGAGCTCTATGACCGGGTGGCGCGGATGCCCCAGTACGAGGGGGTGCTGCTGGACCCCCAGGAGGCCATGCTCCGGGCGGACTCCCGCTCCCTGCTGGTGGTGGTGGACACCAACCGCCCCGAGCAGGTGCAGAACCGGGAGCTGCTGGACTCCTGCAACAAGGTGGCGGTCATCGACCACCACCGGCGGGCCGCCACCTATATCGAGGGGGCGGACCTCAATTTCCACGAGCCCTACGCCTCTTCCGCCAGCGAGCTGGTCAGCGAGCTGATCGGCTACCTGATGGAGCCCACGGACCTGTTTCCCGGGGAGGCGGAGGCGCTGATGGCGGGGCTGATGCTGGACACCAAAAATTTCACCATGCGCACCGGGGGGCGAACCTTTGAGGCGGCGGCCATGCTCCGCCGGGCGGGGGGGGACACCGGCGAGGTGCGCAAGCTGTTCCAGACCGACCTGGACGACGCGGTGGCCAAGTACGGCCTGATCCAGAACGCCAAGATGTACCGCAGGGACATTGCCATCGCCGCATCCGAGCATTCGGTGGGCCGGGTGACCGCCGCCCAGGCGGCGGATGAGCTTTTGAATATTGCGGGCATCGGCGCGTCGTTCGTCCTCTACCCGGACGGGGAGCGGGTGGTCGTGTCCGGCCGCAGCCTCAGCGACACCAACGTCCAGGTGATTTTGGAGGCCTTGGGCGGGGGCGGGAACGCCGGGGCGGCAGGCGCCCAGATCCCCGGCAAGTCGGTGGGGCAGGTCCTGGAGGAGCTCCACGCCGCGCTTGACCAGTATTTTGACGATAGAGGCGCGGAGCCGTCGTGAGCAGCGCGGATGGAGCGGAGCGAAAGCAAAAGCCCAAGGCCCACACAGCGGGACTGGGTTTTGCTTGAGACGGAGCGAAGCCGCGCGTTGCGAACAGGCGCAGCGTGACAATTTTCCGGGCCTGCGGCCCGTGTGAGATTTGGAGGAAACCAATTATGAAAGTTATTTTACAGCAGGACGTAAAGGGCCAGGGCAAGAAGGGCCAGATGGTGGAGGTGTCCGACGGCTACGGCCGCAACTTCCTCCTGCCCCGGAAGCTGGCGGTGGAGGCCACCGCGGAGAACGTGAACACCATGAAGATGCAGGACAAGGCCAAGGCCGCCCGGCTGGCCGAGGAAAAGGCCCAGGCCCTGGCCCTGGCGGAGAAGCTCAAGGGCGTGCAGGTGAACATCAAGGCCCGGGCGGGCCAGGGGGGCAAGCTGTTCGGCTCCATCACCAATAAGGAGATCTCCGAGGAGCTGAAAAAACAGTTTGGGATCGACGTGAATAAGAGCAAGATCGTACTGGGCGAGCCCATCAAGTCCTTCGGCAGCTTTGAGGTGAAGTGCAAGCTGGGCAGCGAGGTCAGCGGGGCCATCAATTTGCTCGTCATTGAGGATAAGTAGGCCATGCCCGGCGAGGAACTGAGCGAACTGCAGCTGCCCCACTCGGTCATGGCGGAGCAGGCGGTGCTGGGCTCCATGCTCATCGACGAGCGGTGCGTGCCGTCTGTGATTGAGCGGCTGGCGCCCGAGGACTTCTATATGCGGGCCAACCGGGAGCTGTACCAGGTGCTCTACACCATGTTCAGCCGGTTTGATACCATCGACCCGGTGACGGTGGTGGACCGGATGAAGCAGGCGGGGCTGTACGACGAGAACGCCACCGTCCCCTACCTGCGCCAGCTCATGGAGATCACCCCCACTGCCGCCAACGTGATGGACTACGTGGACATTGTGGCGGACAAGGCGGTGCTGCGCCGGGTGGGGGAGGCCGCCGGGGAGCTTTCCGAGATGGTTCGCGCCGAGGCGGGCACCGCCGCCCAGGTGCTGGAGGCGGCGGAGCAGCGCATCTATGCCATCCGCCAGGGACGCTCCGCCCAGGGGATGAGCCACATTTCCGCCGTGATGAACGAGGTGTGGGACACCATCAAGGAGCGTCAGGCGTCGGGGGACGAGTTCCCGGGCATTTCCACCGGCCTTGTGGATTTGGACCGGCGCATCTCCGGCCTGAACAACTCCGACCTCATCATCCTGGCCGCCCGGCCCGGTGTGGGCAAGTCGTCCTTCGCCATGAACATCGCCGTGGAGGCGGCCAAGCACTCGGGCAAGAGCGTGGCGGTGTTTTCCCTGGAAATGAGCCGGGCCCAGCTGGGGCTGCGCCTGGTGTCCACCGAGTGCCTGATAGACAATAAAAAGCTGTCCACCGGGCGCATTGTGGGGGAGGACGAGTGGGGCCGGGTGGCCATGGCGGTGGCCAGCCTCAGCCAGGCCAAAATGTATATCGACGACGACGCCTCCCTGTCGGTGGCGGACATCAACGCCAAATGCCGGCGCATCAGCGACCTGGGGCTGGTCATTGTGGACTACCTCCAGCTCATGACCTCCGCCGGAGGGACGCCCAAGGCAAGCGACAACCGCCAGCAGGTGGTGTCCGACATGTCCCGTTCCCTGAAGCTGATGGCAAAGGAGCTCAACGTTCCGGTGATCTGCCTGTCCCAGCTCTCCCGCGCCAACGAGAGCCGGGCCTCCGGCCAGCGCCGTCCCATGCTGTCCGACCTGCGGGACTCGGGGGCCATCGAGCAGGACGCGGACATCGTGATGTTCCTCTACCGGGAGAGCTACTACGAGGACGACACGGAAAACCCCAACGTGGCCGAGTGCATTGTGTCCAAAAACCGCCACGGCGAGACGGGCACCGTCATGCTGGAGTGGCGGCCGGAGTTCACCACCTTCCGCAATCTGGCCTACCAGTACGACGAGGAGGAATAGCATGGGGGGCGGCTTCCAATTCGGCCTGATCCCCCCCGGGGCCGGGGTGCTGTGCGCCCTGTCCGGCGGGGCGGACTCCATGTACCTGCTGTGCCGGCTGCTGGAGGGGCGGGAACGGTACGGCTGGAAGGTATGCGCCGCCCACCTGAACCATGGCCTGCGGGAGAGCGCCGGGCGGGACGAGGAATTTGTCCGCAGCTGGTGCGAACGGCAGAGCGTCCCCCTCGCCACGGGCCGCGAGGACGTGGCGGGATACGCCCGGCGGGAGGGGATGTCGGAGGAGGAGGCGGGCCGGGTTCTGCGCTACCGCTTTTTGGAGGGGGCGGCGCTGGAAACGGGCTGCGCCCTCATCGCCACCGGCCACCACGCCGGGGACGACGCGGAGACGGTGCTGATGAACCTGATCCGGGGATGCGGCCTCAAGGGGCTTACCGGCATCCCACAGCGCCGGGGAAATATCGTCCGGCCCATGCTGGAGGTGTCCCGCCAGGAGATTGAGGACTATTTGAAAAGGCACGGCGTCCCCCATGTGGAGGACGAAACCAACGCCGGGCTGAATTACACCCGGAATAAAATCCGGCATCGGCTGCTGCCCCTGCTGGAGGAGCTCAACCCCCAGGCCGCCGCCCACATCGCCGCCGCCGCCCGCCGCCTGCGGGAGGACGAGGAGGAGCTGGCCCGCCAGGCCGCCCCCCTGGCGGCGGAGGGGCTGGACATCCCGGACGGAGTGGCCCTCCCTGTCCGGGTGGTGCGGGAGGCCCCCCGGCCATTGGCCCTGCGGGCGTGCGCCATGGCGCTGGACCGGGCGGGGCTGGGGGCGGAGGCGGTCCACCTGGAGCAGGTGCTGGCCCTGGCCCTGGGGGAGAACCCCTCCGCCGGGATAGACCTGCCCGGCGGGCGGGCATACCGGCAGTATGAGCTGCTGGTGTTTTCCCCCGCCGGGGAGCCGGAGCCCCCCGCGCCGGAGCCGCTGAGGGAGGGGGAGGGCCGCTGGGGGAATTGGCGAATCCGCTGTATGCCCGCGACCTGCCCCCAAAAGGCGTATATCAGTCCCTGGGAATTTTATCTGAGGCCGGGGGAGTACTTCATCCGCTCCCGCAGGGAGGGGGATACGCTCACCCTGGGGAAGCGGCCCGCCAAAACGGTAAAAAAGCTGATGATAGAGGGGAAGGTCCCCGCCCGCCGCCGGGAGCATATCCCTGTGCTGGCCCTGGGGGACCGGGCGGCCGCCGTGGGGGGGCTGGGCCCAGAGAGGGATTGTCTGGCAGAGCCGGGCGCGCCCGCTTTGCATATCATGATAAAAACAGAGGAGAATGTGTTATGATCCATCCAGACGTAGAACGGGTACTGTATACCGAAGAGGAACTGCGCAGCCGGATCGCCCAGCTGGGCGGGCAGATCACCGCCGATTACGCCGGGCGGCAGCCCATGCTGGTGTCGGTGCTCCGGGGGTCCTATATCTTCATGGCCGACCTGACCCGGGCCATCGGCCTGGACGTGACGGTGGACTTTATGGTGGTGTCCTCTTACGGGGCGGGCACCGTCAGCTCGGGGCAGGTGGAGATCAAAAAGGACCTGTCCGACTCCATTGAGGGGCGGGACCTTATCATCGTGGAGGACATTCTGGACTCGGGCAACACCCTGTATTACCTGATGGACGTGCTGCGGGCGCGCAAGCCCGCCTCCATCCGCATCTGCACCCTGATGGACAAGCCGGAGCGGCGAACCAAGCCCATTACGGCGGATTATGTGGGCTTCACCATCCCGGATGCCTTCATTGTGGGTTACGGGCTGGATTATGACGAGCGCTACCGCAACCTGCCCTACGTTGGGGTGCTCAAGCCCTCCGTCTATAATCAATAGAGGGGGTTGCGCAAGGGCGCACCCCGGCGAAAATAAGCGGCAGGGCCGCGACCAAGGAGAACGACTATTTTGAACCGTTACAAAATCAGGGGCCTGGTCCTCTACGCCGCGGTGCTGCTGGCGCTGCTGTGGGGGCTGGCCGTTTTCACCGGCGCCGGGCGGAAGGACCGGGTGAGCTACGCCGCCGTGGTGGACTGCTTCCAGCAGGAGCAGGTGGTCTATTTTGTGGTGGACAGCGGCGGGCTGCTGACCATGCAGGGCGCCGACGGCACGGTCCGCCGCCACGCCCTGGCGGATGTGGACGCCTTCCGCGAGGAGCTGGGCCCCCTCATTGAGGAGCAGCACAAGCGGGGGATCATCCGCAACTACGATTTTGAGCAGGGCTTCGAGCTGCCCATGTGGCTGGTGGTGCTGCTGCCGGCGGTGGCGTCGGCGGCGCTGGCCATGGTCATCTGGGTGATGCTGGGCGCCCACCAGCAAAGCGCCCAGGGCGGTGGCGGCGGCGGGCCGGGGGTGAGCCGGTTCGGCCGCGCCCGTACTGTGGAGGCCAAGGACACCGCGGTCACCTTTGCCGACGTGGCCGGGGCGGACGAGGAGAAGCAGGAGCTCCAGGAATTGGTGGACTTCCTCAAGGAGCCCCAGAAGTTCATCGACCTGGGAGCCCGCATCCCCAAGGGGGTGCTGCTGGTAGGCCCGCCGGGCACCGGCAAGACCCTGCTGGCCAAAGCGGTGGCGGGGGAGGCCGGGGTGCGCTTTTTGTCCATCTCCGGCTCCGACTTTGTGGAGCTGTACGTGGGCGTGGGCGCGTCCCGCGTCCGGGACCTGTTCGACCAGGCCAAGCGGGAATCCCCCGCCATTGTGTTTATCGACGAGATCGACGCGGTGGGCCGCCAGCGGGGCGCGGGCCTGGGCGGAGGCCACGACGAGCGGGAGCAGACCCTGAACCAGCTGCTGGTGGAGATGGACGGCTTTGCCGCTAACGAGGGGGTCATTGTGCTGGCCGCCACCAACCGGCAGGATATTCTGGACCCCGCCCTGCTCCGCCCCGGCCGGTTTGACCGGCAGGTGTATGTGGGCAGGCCGGACATGAGGGGCCGGGAGGAGATTTTGCGGGTGCACACCCGGAAAAAGCCCCTGGCGGACGACGTGGATCTGAAGGAGATCGCCCGGGAGACCACAGGCTTCACCGGGGCCGATCTGGAGAACCTGATGAACGAGTCTGCCCTGCTGGCGGCGCGGCGGGACCAGCCCTATATCACCCTGGCGGACATACAGGAGTCGGTCATCAAGGTGATTGCTGGGCCGGAAAAGCGCAGCCGGATCAAGCTGGAGGAGGATAAGCGCATCACCGCCTACCACGAGGCGGGCCACGCGGTGGTCAGCCACGCCCTGCCCACCCAGGACCCGGTGCAGCAGATTACCATCGTCCCCCGGGGGGAGGCGGCGGGCATGACCATCAACCGCCCCCAGGAGGACCGGGACCACGTGTCCAGCCAGAAGCTGCGGGAAACCCTGTCCACCCTGCTGGGCGGGCGGTGCGCCGAGGAGACCGCCCTGGGCTTTGTGTGCACCGGGGCGGTGAGCGACCTGGAGCGGGCCACCCAGATCGCCCGGAACATGGTGACCAGGTACGGCATGAGCGAAAAGCTGGGCCACGCCACCTTCAACACCGGCCACGACGAGGTGTTTATCGGCCGCTCCATGGCCCAGGCCAAGCCCTATTCCGAGCAGACCGCCGCCCTCATCGACCAGGAGGTGAAGGCGCTGCTGGACGGGGCCTATGCCAAGAGCAGGGAGATATTGGAGCGGGACCGGGACAAACTGGAGCTGGTAGCCCGGTTTCTGCTGGAACACGAGACGATGGACGCCGCGCAGTTCCAGCTGGTATATGACGACCCGGCGGCGCTGGAGGCCGCCGGCGGAACGCGGGAGAGCTGAGCATGGAGCATTGGAAATCGGAAGAGGAAAACAACCCGCAGGCCCGGCCCGGATACCCCTCCCAGGAGGGCGGGGAGCTGTCCGGGGGAAAGGCGCATAAGGACACCTCCGGCGGGCGGGAGCTGTATATGAATGTGCGGGTGCTGGTGAGCATGATGGCGGTGTTTGTCATGGTGTTCACCTTTGTAGCCCGCATCATCGTGGTCAGCGGCCCGTCCATGGAGAGCACCCTGTGGGGGGGCGACCTGATCCTGGTGTGGGGTCTGGGCTATACCCCAAAGCAGGGGGATATTGTGGTGCTCACCCAGGAGAACTACCAGGAGGATTCCATTGTCAAGCGGGTCATCGCCACCGAGGGCCAGCGGGTGGATATCGACTACAGCGCCAACTCTGTCCGGGTGGATGGGGAGCTTCTGGAGGAAGACTATATCAAAGAGCAGATGTTTGTCCCCAGCTACGGCGAGGGGATCAACCACGTCACCGTGCCCGAGGGGTGCCTCTTCGTCATGGGGGACAACCGCAACCAGTCCGCGGACAGCCGGTATCCCGACATCGGCATTGTGGACACGCGGTGCGTCATTGGCCGGGGGTTGGCGGTGATGTTCCCCTTTGAGCACTGGAAGAAACTGTAGCGAAGGCGCGGACGGGGAGGTTTGGCATGAAAGACAATATTTCAGAGCGGACGCGCTGGCTGGTGTGCGCGCTGGCCGCGGCGCTGGCCGCGGCGGCCCTGCGGCGCTGGCAGCTGGCCTCCGCCTTTGAGCCGCCGCTGGGGCTGTCCGTGCCGGGGGCCCAGGCCAGTGTGATCCTGGTGTGTGTGCTGCTGATGGCGGCGGCGTGGCTGGCAATCCTGGCCCTGTCCGGATACTCCAGGGCGGAGGGGCAGGGCTGCCGGTGGGACCTGGTGTTCCTGGGAACGGGGGACTGGGTGTATCCCGCCCTGGCGGTGCTGGCGGCCCTCCTGGCGCTGGCCGCGGCGCCCTGCCTGCTTTGGATGGGCTGGGGGCAGTGGGAGGCCTATCAGCAGGCCAAGGCGATGCTGGCCCAGGGGATAGAGGTCCAGCTGCCCAGCAATAATGGGATGCTGGCCATGGCCACGGCGGCGGGGGCGCTGGCGTCTTTCCTGGGCCTGCTCCAGCTGGGGCGGGACGGGCTGCGCCCCGGCAAACGGGGCAAGGGGGGCTTTTCCGCCGCCCTGCCCGGCGTGGCCGGCTGCGTGTGGCTGATGGAGAGCTTCCGGGCCCATGCGGCCAACCCGGTGCTGTGGGACTACGCGCCGCTGCTGCTTTCCATCGTCTGCGGGATGCTGTTTTATATGGACTTCGCGGGCATCTCCGCCGGGGCGGCCCGGCCCCGCAGGCTGCTGTGGATGGCGGGGATGACGCTGATCCTCTCCGCCGCCGCGCTGGTGTCCGCCGTGGGGAGCGGCTGGGCGGACGCACTGCTGCTGCTGTCCCAGATGCTGGCGGCGGCCGGGGTGCTGTGGCGGCTGTCCCCCAGCCTGGAAAATCCGCCCAAAACCAAAGCAAAGCCCCGCCCCAGACCCTTTGGGGGGGAGAGCACACAGGAGGAGACCACCTATGATTGACAAAAAATTCTATATTACCACTCCTATCTACTACCCGTCGGGCAAGCTGCACATCGGCCACGCCTACTGCACCGTGGCCACCGACGCCATGGCCCGGTACAAGCGGTTGTGCGGCTATGAGGTGATGTTCCTCACCGGCACCGACGAGCACGGGCAGAAGATTGAGGATAAGGCCCGTGAGGCCGGGGTCACCCCCCAGCAGTTCGTGGACGACATTGTGGCCGCCCCCGGCGGGGTGCTGGATCTGTGGAAGCTGATGAACATCTCCTACGACCGCTTCATCCGCACCACCGACGGCTACCACGTGGAGGCCATCCAGAGGATTTTCAAAAAGATGTACGACAAGGGCGACATCTACAAGGGCTCTTACAAGGGCAAATACTGTAAGCCCTGCGAGTCCTTCTGGACGGAAAGCCAGCTCAGGGACGGCAAGTGCCCCGACTGCGGCCGGGAGGTGATGGACGCGGAGGAGGAGGCCTACTTCTTCCGGGCGTCCAAGTATGCCGGCCGGGTGCGGGAGCTGTTGCTGAATACCGATTTCCTGGAGCCCAAGAGCCGGGTGCACGAGATGGTGAACAACTTCATCGACTGCGAGGGGGGCCTCCAGGACCTGTGCGTGTCCCGCACCTCCTTCACCTGGGGGGTACCGGTGGACTTCGACCCCGGCCACGTGGTCTATGTGTGGCTGGACGCGCTGTTCAACTATATGACCGCGCTGGGTTATCAAAACGAGAAATATAACGATGTGGAGAAATTCTGGCCCGCCGACGCCCACTTCGTGGGCAAGGAGATCGTCCGCTTCCATGCCATCTACTGGCCCGCTTTCCTGATGAGCATGGAGCTGCCCCTGCCGAAAAAGGTGTATGGCCACGGCTGGCTCAACTTCAACGGCGACAAGATGTCCAAATCCAAGGGCAATGTGGTGGACCCCCACCTGCTCTCCGAGCGGTACGGGGTGGACGCCCTGCGCTTCTTCCTGCTGCGCTCCTTCCCCTTCGGCTCCGACGGGAACTTCACCAATGAGCTGCTCATCCAGACCATTAACAACGACCTGGCCAACGACCTGGGCAACCTGGTCAGCCGCACAACCGCCATGGCGGAGAAGTATTTCGGCGGCACGCTGCCCGGGGGTGGTCAGGCCGATCCGGCGCTGGACGACAGCCTCATCTCTCTGGCCGGCGGCCTGCGCTGCCGCTATGAGGAGCAGATGGAGAAGTTCCAGTTCCAGAACGCCCTGGAAGAGGTGTTCAAGGTGATCCAGCGGGCCAACAAGTATATCGACGAGAACGCCCCCTGGGCGCTGGCCAAGGATATGGGGGCCAACGGCCCCCGGCTGGCCCGGGTGCTCTACAACCTGCTGGAGACCGTCCGCATCTGCGCGGTGCTGCTCACCCCCTTCATGCCCGCCAGCTGTGACAGGATTTTTGCCCAGATCGGGGCCGGCGGGGACGCCCGGGGCTGGGACAGTGCGGCGCAGTGGGGGGTGCTTCCCGCCAGTGTGCCCGTCTCCAAGGGGGAGAACTTGTTCCCCCGTATCGACATGGCAAAGGAGCTGAGTGAATTGGACGCCATCATGGAGGAGGCCCAAAAGGCCGCCCTGCCTGCCCTGGAGGTGGAGCCCTTTATTGAGGAGCAGGTGGACTTTGACACCTTCTGCAAGTCTGACTTCCGGGCGGTGAAGGTGAAGAGCTGCGAGAACGTGCGCAAGTCGGACAAGCTGCTGAAATTCATCCTGGACGACGGCACAGGGACGGACCGGCAGATTCTCTCCGGCATTGCCAAGTGGTATAAGCCGGAGGAGCTGGTGGGCAAGACGCTGGTGGCCATCGTCAACCTGCCCCCCCGGAAGATGATGGGCCGGGAGAGTCAGGGGATGCTCATCTCCGCCGTCCACACGGAAAAGGGGGAGGAGGTCCTCCACCTGCTGATGGTGGACGACGCCATCCCCGCCGGGGCCAAGCTGTGCTGAGGGGCCTGTTCGACACCCACGCCCACTACGACGCCCGCCAGTTCGACCCTGACCGGGACCAGGTGCTTGCCGCCCTGCCCGGCCAGGGGGTGGAGCTGGTGGTCAACCCGGGCTGCGACCTGGCCAGCTCCCGCCAGGCGGTGGAGCTGGCCGGACGCTATCCCTTCGTCTATGCCGCCGTGGGGGTCCACCCGGAGGAGTGCGGGGACTGGGAGGAGGCGCAGCTGGATGAGCTGCGCCTCTTGGCCGCCTTGCCCCGGGTGGTAGCGGTGGGGGAGATCGGCCTGGATTATTACTGGGAGGAAAACCCGCCCCGGGAGCTGCAAAGGCGGGTGTTCCGGGCCCAGATGGCGCTGGCCCGGGAGCTGGGCCTGCCCGTCATCGTCCACGACCGGGAGGCCCATGGGGACAGTATGGCCATCGTGAGGGAATTCCCGGAGGTGCGGGGGGTGTTCCACTGCTTCTCCGGCAGCGCCGAGATGGCCCGGGAGCTGGTGGGCCTGGGCTGGATGATCTCCTTTACCGGGGTGCTCACCTACAAAAACGCCCGTAAGGCGGTGGAGGCCGCCCAGGCCGTCCCCTTGGACCATATCATGATTGAGACGGACAGCCCCTACATGGCCCCCGTCCCCCACCGGGGGGAGCGGAACCACTCGGGGTTTGTGTGCCATGTCTGTGAACGGCTGGCGGAGCTGAAAGGGATTCCGGCGGATGAATGTTCCACAATAACCCAGGGAAATGGGCGCAGGTTCTTCCATATCCAGGTATGAATTGGAAGAACAAAGAAATACGTGGTTTTTTGTGGAAGCTGGTGAAAATTTGTTCCAAATTGTATCGGTTTTCAGTTTTTTTTCAAAGTGTGCTTGACAGCTGTTTTACGCAGTGTTATACTGACAATGGTTTTGATGTATGAACTGATTTGTGCCCGCTCTTTCGTACATGAAAGGGCGGACTTTTTTCTTCTACTTTCAAAACGAAATTTTTACAAATAAGGAGGATATAGGAAATGAGCGGTACTGTCAAATGGTTCAATGCGGAAAAGGGCTACGGCTTCATCACTCCCGACGACGGCAGCGAGGACGTGTTTGTCCACTTCTCCGCCATCGTGGCCGAGGGCTACAAGAAGCTGCTGGAGGGCCAGAAGGTCACCTTTGAGACCGAGCCTGATCCCCGGGGCGCCAAGGGCGTGCGCGCCACCAACGTGGTCGCCATCGTGGAGGAGTAATCCCGGCGCAAAATCCGGCGGACGCGAAGGGCCACCCCGTGCAAAGACGACAACAAAATAACCGTCCGGACCATGATTCAAGGCGCGGCAGTCAGTTATGATTGCCGCGCCTTGAATCATGTTCCGGACAAAGCGTTTCGCAATTAAAGCGATGATATCAAACAAGCCCCAGCTGTCATATCTGATGGCTGTTCTGCGAAGCCATGTTGGCTTTTGGAAAAACCAATCAACCAAATGGCGCTTCCAATAAATGTTTCGTCAAGGTACTTCCAGCGCTGCGCTTGTCAGGGGATTCCCGTGCGGTTTGGGTAAAAGGCTTCAGCGGCCATCCTTGTCCGCAGAATCCAGATGTGTGTGGATGGCAGCATTGATCTGCGCGATTTCCTCCGCGTCAAGGGACCAGGACATGGCAGCGGTGTTTTCCACGGCCTCCGCCGCGTTTCTGACACCCGTGAGGGAAGTGTCCACAACGCCGCACTGGGTGGTCCAATTGATGGCGACCTGGGCCACGGGGACATTCCGCCGCTGGGCGATGATGTCCAGCGCGGCCAGGAGTTTCATGACCTGGGAGAATCTGGGCTCTACAAAGAAGTCGTAAAAGCCCAGCCGGGCGTCGTGGGAGTCGAAATGGGGCAGCTGGCGGATGGCGCCGGTGAGGATGCCCGCGCCCAGGGAGCCGTAACCCATGGCGGCCACCCCTTTGTCGTGGTACTGCTTGAGGAGGGCTTCTTTGCTTCGGTTGACCATGGAATAGGGATACTGTACCACATCCAGGACGCCCAGCCGGTACAGCGCGTCCAGCTGCGCCGGTTCAAAGTTGGATACGCCGGTATAGCGGATCTTTCCCGCCTTTTTCAGCTCCTTGAGTACATCTGCGGTCTCTTCCAGGGGAGTGTTCACGTCGGGCCAGTGGATGAGATAAAAGTCCACGTGGTCGGTCTGGAGGCGGTGGAGGGAGTCATCAATCTGCCTGAGGATGCTGGCGCGGCTACTGTCCCGTATGGCTCCCTTGGTGAAATCCTTTGGGCCCTCGTCCCAGCGTATCCCGCATTTGGTCAGAAGGGCCACCTGATCCCGGCGGCCTTTCAGCGCCTTGCCCACGATCTCCTCCGAAGCGCCCCTTCCGTAGGTGGGGGCGGTGTCGATGAAATTGACCCCGTTGTCGATCATGGCGTGGATGGCCTCTATGGCGTCCTTTTCGTCCACAGGCCCCATGTCCTTTCCTCCCAGGGCCCAGGTTCCCACCGAAATTTCAGAGAGGGAGAGGCCGGTACTGCCAAATTGTTTGTAGCGCATGAACAGATCCCCTTTCATATTTATGTATTGCTATTATATCGAATATTTCCGAAGATTGCAATATAAATTTAAATATTTAATTGACAAAATTAATACAATAATTTATAATGGACAGGAAGGGGGAATTTGTATGCTCAAAGCGCTTTGCACAGCGGAATTCGACCCAAAATGGGCGGAAAAGGCCGGGGAGCTGGTGCGCTTCCAACGGGTCGGGTTCAGCTTGGACCTGAACCCTGCCAGCAGGATGGACGAGAAGCGGATTGGGGCGAGCCTGCAGGGGTACGACATTTTCTTCTGCGGCTATGAAAAGGTGACCCGGCAGGTGCTGGAGGCCTGTCCTGAGCTGAAGCTCATCCTGAGCGTCCGGGACGGGCCGGAAGAGAATATCGACGTGGCTGCCTGCACGCAGATGGGGATACCGGTACTGTTCAGCGGCGGGCGGTGTGAGCGCTCCGTTCCGGAATTCACGCTCTTGGCCATGCTGCTCATGGCCAAGCCTGCGCTGCGCTCTGCGCAGGTGATCCGCACGGAGGGCTGGACAAAGGAGAACGACCTTTGCCTGCGCCGGATCTGCGAGGCGTCCACCGAACTGGCGGGGAAAACGCTGGGCATTGTCGGCCTGGGGCGCAACGGGCGGGGGGTGGCGAAGCGGGCGGCCGGATTCGAGATGGAGATGATGGCCTATGACCCATACGCGCCGCCGGAAAAGGCCCGGGAACTGGGCGTGAAGCTGTGCGCCTTGGAGGAGGTGCTGTCAAGCGCCGACTATCTGGTGATGGCGGCCAGGGTGACGCAGGAGACCAGGGGGATGATAGGCGCCGGGGAGTTTGCCAGGATGAAAGACGGCGCCTGCTTCATCAACGCCGCCCGGGCGGCGCTGGCGGACAGCGGCGCCCTGCTGGAACAGCTGCGCTCCGGGCGGCTCCGGGCGGCGTTGGATGTGTTTGACGAGGAGCCGGTAGGGCCCGCCTCCCCTTGGTATTCCATCCCGGAGGACCGGCTCTTGATGACCTCCCATCTGGCGGGGCTGAGCGTGGAGCGGGTCGTGTACCAGTCGGAAATGCTCTGTGGGCTGCTCTCCCGCTTTCTGGAGGGGGAGGCCATGGAGCGGGGGGTGTGTAACCCTCAAGTTTGGGACTGCCCCGCGTTTGAGGGGCGGGGCGGGACGCTGTATGGCTGCCGGCGGGGGAAGGGGCAGACCGGCGCCGGCCAGTGAACAGGAAAAAAGAGTGCGCCGCGGACGATCCGCAGCGCACTCTTTTCTGTTACCGCCAGACGCATTTATACGAGTAGGGAACCACATTGGTGTTGATCCAGGAAAACTGGTGGGAGATGACACAGCCGTCCTCCGCAGTCACGATGCTGGAGGTGGTCAACAGCGGGGTGCGGATGGGGATTTCCAGATGCTTGGCCTGCTCCTTGGTGGCCAGGGCCGCGCTGACATACTGCACGGATTGGGCGATGTCCAGCTTGTAGTCGGTTTTCATGATCTCATGGAGGGAGCGTTCGGTCAGGAGCCAGGGGTTGAATTGGGGGAAAAAGCGTTCGATCAGGCGGATGTGGTTGATGTTGAACGGCCGGCCGTCGGCGTACCGCACCCGGAAAAATTCCAGCAGGGGCTCGCCCACCGGGCAGCGCATGACCTCGCTGAGGGCGCTGTCCGCTTCGGTCCGGGAGAAGGACAGAATCTTGGAGGAGGGATGGATGCCGGCCCGAAGCAGCTCCTGATAGACGCTGTAGGGCCGGTCGAAATTGCCGCCGAACTTGGAGTGGGTCACATAAACTCCCCTGTTTGGGCGGCGCTCGGCCAGACCGGCGGCAATGATCTCATCCACCGCCTTGCGCAGTGTGGGCCGGCTGACGCAGAGCTTTTCGCACAGCCACTTCTCGTTGGGCAGCCGCTCCCCATAGGGGAATGTGCCGGACTCAATCATTTTTTCCAGGGCAGAGACAGCCTCCGTGTATCTCAAACCCGACGACGCCGTCTGTTTCAAAGAGCGTCCCCTCCCACATGCGGGCCGGAAGGCCGGCCGTTTTGACTCAGGAATAGATCGACTGGGTGCCGAAAATCTCCATTTGCTCCTTGGCGCACTCAATGACGGTTTGCAGCGCGGTGTCATAGAGCTTGATGTACCGCACACGGCCATCGGTCTCCTCAATGAGCTTACGCATGGCCGCGATGGTGGCCAAGGACATGCCGGTGAAGAAATTGATCTTGTTGATGCCGTATTTCACCGCGTTGCGGAAATCACGCTCAGGCAGGCCGCTGCCGCCGTGCATGACCAGGGGCACGTCCACCAGGCGCTTGATCTCCGCCAGCCGCTCCAGGTCCAGATGGGGCGTTCCCTTGTACACGCCGTGAACGGTGCCGAAGGCGATGGCAAGGGCGTCAACGCCGGTCTGCTCCACGAAGCGGGCCGCGTCCTCGGGGCGGGTAAACTTGGAGGCGTCGGCCACGCTGCCCTCCACACTGCCCTCCGGGGCGGCCACGTGTCCGATCTCGGCCTCCACGCTGACCCCGCAAGTATGGGCCACTTTCACGATCTCCTTGGTGACGGCGATATTTTCCTCCATAGGGAGGCTGGAGCCGTCGTACATCACCGAGGAGCATCCCGCGTGAATGGCCTTGACGCACTCGTCGGCCTTACCGTGGTCCAGGTGGTAGCAGATAGGCACTGGGGACTTGGCGATGCGGTCCAGGTTGAAGTCCAGCATGGACTGGGCGTCGGGGCGGTCAAAAATGAAGCCGGGCAGCATGAGGATGACGGGCTTGCCGGTCTGCTCGGCGGCCTGGATAATACCCTCAGTGAGTGTGAAGTCCATGGTGTCGAAGGCGGCGACGGCATAGTTGTGTTCCTTGGCGGGGGCGAGAATTTCTTTCAGTGTAACCAGCGGCATGGGATTTCCTCCTTATCATTATAGCGGATCGTGGGTTGAAATGCAAATATTTATTCAAACAGTGCGTAGATGTTGATAATATCCTCAGTGGTCAGCTTTTTGAAGTTGCCGGCCAGCCCGTCGGGACCGCGGCGGACGGTGGAGGCCAGGGTGGGGATGTCCTCCTTTTTTACGCCCAGCTGGGCGTAGTGAACGGGGATGCCCACCGAGCGGTAAAAATCCTTCTGCCGCTCGATCCCGGCCAAAATCATGCCGTCCGGGTCGTAGGGATCGTTTTCCATCCCCCAGACCTGGGTGAAGTAGCGGATGAAGCGGCGGGGATCCTCCTTGTAGACATATTTCATCCAGCCGGGGGTGACGCACGCCACGCCTGCGCCGTGGGCGGAGTCATACATGCCGCCGATCTCCGACTGGATGCCGTGGACGGCGCCGTCCACCACCCGGCCCACCCCGCAGCTGTCGTTGTGGGCCAGTACGCTGGCCCACAAGAGATGGGCCCGGGCGTTGTAATTGTCCGGCTCCCGCAGGGCGATGGGGAGGTACTTGATGACGGTGCGGAATACCGACTCGCCCAGGTTGTCGGTGAGGTAATTGTCCCCGCCCCGGGTGAAGTACCGTTCATGTACGTGGGCCATGATATCCACCGCGCCGCTGGCGGTCTGGAAGGGGGGCAGGGTAAAGGAAAGCTCCGGATTCATTACGGCGAAAACCGGGCGGATCTTGTCGTCGTTCAGGGAGCGCTTGAGCACGCCGTTGGTGATGACCGCGCTCATGGAGCCTTCGCTGCCGGTGCCGGGCAAGGTGTTGATGGCGCCTACGGGCAGCGCGGCCCCGACCGGGGCTTTTTTCAGGAAGAAGTCATCCCAGACGCTTCCGCCGTACAGGGCGGCCACGGCGATGTATTTGGCGGTGTCGATGACGCTGCCGCCGCCCACGGGCAGCAGGAAGTCGATGCCCTGCGCCCGGACCAGGGCGGCGCCCTCCTCGGCCCGTTCCACAGTGGGGTTCGGCTTGATGCCGGTGAAGTCCACCCAGCTGAGGCCGGCGCTGCGCAGCGAGGCAAACACGCGGTCCATCAGCTGGTTCTCAAAGTCCTGACCGGTGCCGTAGTGGAGCACGAGGACTTTTTTCGCGCCGAAGGATGCGGCATATTCCCCGACCCGGGCCTCCTCGCCCCGGCCGAATATGAACCTGGTGGGACTGCAAAAGCTGAAATTGTTCATGGTCGTTCCCCTTTCTGTCTGTTTTTGGGAGGCGGGACGATATTGCCCAGGATATACCGCCGGATGGCGTGGGCCACGCCCTCGTCCTGATTGCTTTCGATGACGATGGGGGCCAGATCGAGCAGGGGCCGCTCCGCGTTTGAGACGGCAAAGGCGGTCCTGGCCCGGGCCACCATCTCCATATCGTTTATATCGTTTCCGAACACGCAGATGCGCTCCTCCGGAATGCCGTAGTACCGGCTAACGGCCAGGATGCCGTCCCACTTGTTGACGCCGGGAGCCAGCACGTCATAGGACTCCGGCGTGGAATGCACGTGAGTCAGGCCGCGGGGCTGGGAGAAATACTCCTGGAGGAGCAGCTCTTCCCGGCCATCCCGGAACACCACGGAGATGCGCAGGCCGCACTGCGTCAGGAGGATCTGGACCGCCGTCTCCACCGTGGCGGTGTGTACCCGGATAGGCTGGACGCCCTGGGCCTTGGCAAGGGCATTGTATTCGCCGTAGCGCCGGAGCCGGGCGGGACTGCCCGGAGTATAGATGCTCTCCTGGGTGAAGACGGCCCAATCCAGGCCGGATCTCTGGCAGAAGGACAAAAAATCCAGGGCGGGAGCCGGCGGGATGGGGCGGCGGTGCAGGCAGACCCCGGCCTGGGGCAGCCAGACAATGGCGCCGTTGTTGGCGATGAGGGGCGAGTCCAGCCCCAGGCGGGCCTGATAGGCCGCCATCATGGCCGGCGGGCGGCCGGAAGTCAGGCAGAATATGGCGCCCTCCGCCCGCGCCCTGGCGATCATCTCCGCGCTGTACAGGGAGATCCGGCTGGAATTGTCCAGCAGGGTGCCGTCCAGATCGGAGCAGATCAGGGTGAAGGGCCCCATGTCAGAACCCCAGCAGCAGGCCGCCGGTCATATCAACGACGGTCCCCACCGCGAGCTGGCACTGTTCGCTGGCCAGGAAAGCGACCATGGTGCCGATCTCCCACGGTTCCCCCACTCGTTTGATGGGGACCCGTTCCACCCGGCGGGCGAATTCCTCCGGGTTATGCTCCCGCTGGGCCAGCAGCGTGTTGGCCAGGACGAAGCCGGGCATTACGCCGTTGACGTGTATCCCATACTCCGTCAGGTCCACCGCCATGGAGTGGGTCAGCCCCACCTCGCCTGCCTTGTTGGCGACGTAGCAGACCCGGCCCTTTGTGGTGGAGGTCATGGACGCTTTGGAGAGGATGTTGACGATCCAGCCCCTGCGCCCGGTGGGGATGACCCGCCGGGCAAATTCCCGGGACATGAGGAACTGTCCGGTGAGATTGTCGTTCAGGGCCTGGTTCCACTGCTCCAGGGTGGTTTCCCGGAAGTCGATGGTGTACCCCCGTCCCGCGTTGTTCACCAGGATGTCCACCTGGCCGAAGGCATCCAGCGCCGTGTCGAAGATCTGCTGCACATCCGCCTCGCGCCCCACGTCCCCCTTCACCGCCGCTGCGCTGCAGCCATAGCTGTCGGTCAGCCGGGCGATGAGTTCCTCTGCGCTTTGGGGGTCGCTGTGATAATTGACCACCAGATTCGCGCCTTCTCTGGCAAAGACTTCACATATTCCGGCACCGATTCCCTTCGAACCCCCTGTCACGATCACTGTTTTTCCGCGAAGCCCTAGATCCATAAGCATTCACTCCTTTTTTTGATAGAAAGCTGGCATTTTTTGTGGTCGCCGCAATTTGTACGCTCCATGTACCAATAATATTGTATCTTTTTTGAGATCAATGTCAAGACAAATTTTATTATAATTTGAAAAAATATATTGACAAATTAGATGCAATACTGTATTGTTAATTTTAGCAAAAGCGCCACATACTACGCATGGCAGCCGGCACATGGGAGAACGAACCCAACGCCGGACCATAAAGGCGGCGGCCCTTCCCGGCGGGAGCGCTGCCATCTTACAAAGAAAGGAGGGGAAAGCATGGGCAATATCGTCATGACCAGAGTGGATGCCAGACTTGTGCACGGGCAGGTAGCCACCCGCTGGACCAAGGTGCTGGCGGCGCAGCAGATCGTCGTGGTGGACAACAAGACCGCGGCGGATGATTTCCTGACGGAGCTGCTCTATATGGCGGCGCCGCAGGGGGTCAAAGTCGTGGTCTACGATGAAGCGCAGGCGCTCCAGAAATGGAACGAGAACGGATATGGTTCGGCCAACACCATCCTGCTGTTTCAAAACGTGGACTCAGCCAAGCGCGCCTATGATTCGGGGATTGCTTACGGCTCCATCAACATCGGACAGGTGCCCAAGGCTCCGGGGCGCAAGCAGGCCAACAACACCGTGCATCTGAGCGACTCGGAGCTGGACGCGCTCATAGGCCTGAAGGACGCAGGCGTCAACGTCTACTTCCATCCCACGCCGGAAGACCGGCTGGTCACGCTGGATGCCGTGGTCCACAAGCTGCGCGGCTGAGCGAGAACGCCGCCGCACCTCCATGTATGTAACAAAAGAACAGAATAAAGGGAGGAAAAGCACATGCAATTGTCCATCGGTGTTTGTATTTTGGTCGCGGTATACTACTGGCTCTGCAACCTCGACCTGGGAAACCTGGGCCGCGCGCTGATGAACCCTACATTTATCGGCGTACTCTTCGGCCTGATCTATGGGGATGTGACGACCGGAACCATCCTGGGCGCCAGCATCAATATCATGTATATCTCGGTGGCGGCGGTGGGTGCGAATATGCCGGCCGACGATTCCCTGGCCGCCTGCGTGGCCATCCCCATCGCCCTCAGCTCCGGGCTGGACCCGGAGACCGCGGTGCTTCTGGCGGTCCCCTTTGGCATCCTGGGCACCTTTATGGATAACCTGCGCCGGATGGTCAACGGTGTGTGGAACCGGAAGGCGCTTGCCTACGCCGAGAAGCTGAACTTCAAGGGCATTACCATCTGCAATACGCTGGGCCCCTGGGCGGTGCAGTTCATCATCCGGGTCCCCATTGTCACCGCCATCATGGTCGGCGTCAGTACCGGCACCGCGGCCATCATGGACGTGATCCCGGCCTGGATCATGAACGCGCTGTCGGTGGTGGGCGGCGTGCTGCCCGGCTTCGGCCTGGTGCTGTGCGCCACGTTCATCGGCAGGAAGCACCTGTTCCCGTTCTTCATCGCCGGCTTTTTCGTGATGAAGCTGTCCGGCATGCCCATGCTGGTAGCCACTATGTTCGGCCTGGTCCTGGGCATCCTTTACGTCCAGCTGGCCTTCCCCAAGACGGAGGGGGAGGAGTCCTTCAACTTCTCCGAGCTCTTTGGAGGGGGACAGGGCTTTGACGGATCGGTCAGCAAATCTGACTGCCACAAGACCGCATGGCGCGTCATCCTGTTCCACCGCTTCGGAAACAGCTTGGAGGCCATGTACGGCACCGGCGTGGGTCACGCCATGACGCCCGTGCTGCGCAAGCTCTATAAAAACAACGACGAGGAGCTTTCCGCCGCCCTTCAGCGCCACCTGCTCCCGTACATCTCCGAGATGTCCCTGGGCAACTGCATTATGGGCGCGGCCCTGGCCATGGAGGAGCAGATCGCCTTGGGTGAGGAGGGCATTACCGGGGAGGATGTGGTCACCTTGAAGTCCTCCCTCATGGGGCCCTTCGCCGGGTTTGGCGACAGCATCCTGTGGACCACCCTGGCCCCGGTCATCCGCACGGTGTTCCTGCCCTTTGCGCTGGGAGGGTCTGTGGTGGCCGGCCTGCTGATGGAGCCCCTGATCCGCCTGGGCTCCTGCATCGCCAGCATTTTCTCCTTTGACCTGGGCTACAAGATGGGCCGCCGCTCCATCATGGCCCTGCTCAAAGGCGGCTGGATGAAGAAGCTGATGACCGGCGGCGGTGTGCTGGGTATGTTCATGCTGGGCTGCATGGGTTCCAGCTACTGCAAGCTCAACGTGGCCCTGGAGATCGCCACGGACGCCATCGACAAGACCTATGTTATTCAGAGCCTGCTGGACGGCATCATGCCCGGCTTGATCCCCTTCCTCCTGCTGCTGGGTACTTATCGCTACTTCTCTAAGGGTGGGAAGTATCTGAAGCTGATCGTCATTACCCTGGTCGCGGCGCTGGCCCTGTCCTTCTTCGGGATCGTATAAAAAGGACGCGCCGGCCGAAGCGCCGCCGCGCGGCGTGACAGCCCTGCGGCGGCGCTCCATTCAAGTGGAAAGGAAGTGCAGCCCATGCTGGTGAGCATGACAGATATTTTGAAAAAGTCCCGGGAGGGCAGGTACGGCGTGATTGCGCCCAATATCTGCAACGAGGACACCGCCCGCGCGGCCATTGAGGCGGCGGTGGAGAACCGCGCTCCTATGATCCTGGACCTGATCTTCAATGCGGCGGAGGACGTGCCCCTGCTGGCCAGGGCGGCGGCGGAGATGGCCGGGAGGGCGCCGGTGCCGGTGGCCCTCAATCTGGACCACGGCGGCACATTCGAGCAGGCAATCACCGCCATACGCTGCGGGTTCTCGTCTATCATGGTGGACCGATCCAGCCTGCCCTATGAGGAGAATGTGGCCGAGGTGGCGCAGCTGGTGAAGATCGCCCATGCGGTGGGGGTGAGCGTGGAGGCGGAGCTGGGCCATGTGGGGAGCGGGGAGAGTTACGCCGCCGACCGGGACACCGGCCTCACAGATCCCCGGCAGGCCAGGGAGTACGTGGAGCGCACCGGCGTGGACGCGCTGGCCGTGGCCATCGGCACGGCCCACGGCAAATACGTGGGCACGCCCCATCTGGACTTCGCCCTGCTCCGCGCCATCTATGAGGAGGTGGAGGTGCCGCTGGTCCTTCACGGCGGCTCCGGCTCTGGCGACGAAAACCTGGCTCGCGCCACCCGGGAGGGGATCACAAAGGTCAATATCGGCACGGATCTGTTCCAGGCCGGGATTGACAACCTGCTGGCCCATCACGGTGAGCTGAAGCGGGCCCACCTGGGCTACCGCCTGCTCAGCGAGGGATATAAGGCCAAGCTGACCCACTACATGAAGCTGGTGGATCAATGCGGGAAGGCGTAAGGAGGCGGTTTTCAATGGAGCAGAATATCCCGGCGGTCCTGGTGATATCCCACGGCTTTTTCTGCCAGGCCCTCATTGATTCAGTGAAAATGATCTTTGGCGACGCCCAGCGGCTGGAGGCGCTGCCGTTGGAGGAGGGGATGGACCCGGATGCCTATGAGGCGGCGCTGAGGGCCCTCGTGGAGAAATATGACGGCAATGTGTTTGTGTGCGTGGACATTATGGGCGGAACCCCTTTCAAGTGCATGGCCAAGCTCGCCAAGACCCGGCGGCTGTCGGCGGTGGCGGGGGTCAGCGTTCCGATGCTCATTGAGGTCCTCTCCGACCGGGAGGAGTGCGCCGGGGACGAGCTGGCCGCCCGAGTGGCGGAGAACTGCGCCGGAATGGACACCGACCTGACCGCACTGATGAAAAAACTCTATCATATGTGACCGCAAAGGAGGGAAAACAGGATATGGATCTTCAGCTGAAGGGGAAAACGGCCATTGTGACCGGCGGGGGCCGGGGGATCGGAAAGGGCTGTGTCACCGCGCTGGCTGAGGAGGGCTGCAATGTGGTGGTCGCCGACCTGAGCCATAATGCCGAGACCCGCGCCTTTTTGGAGGAGCTCGGCAGGCGGACCGGCGCCGCCCTGGTCCCGGTGGACGGGGACGTGAGCCGCGAGGAGGCGGTGGAGGAAATTTTTCGCACCGCCCTGGAGCGGTTCGGACAGGTGGATATCCTGGTCAACAACGCGGGGCGCGGCGCCATCCGCAAGCCGTTCCATGAGCTGACCACAGAGGACTGGCGCTCGGTGCAGGAGATCACACTTAACAGCCAGTTCTTCATGAGCCGGGCCTTCGTCCGGCTGTGCAGGGAGCGGGATAGGGCGGGGGCCATCGTCAACGTGCTGTCCAAGTCCGCCTTCACCACCAACAGCAAGGACAATACATCCTACATCTGCGCAAAATCAGGAGCCTACGGGCTGACGAAGGGCGTTGCCAACGAGATGGCGCCCTATAAGATCCGGGTGAACGGCGTGGTGCCCGGCTATGTCCAGACAGAACGCACCTACCCCGACGGTGAGCCCCGCACCGAGCGGATGCGGCAGCTGCTGCCCACAGGGGCGTTTACCACGCCCATCGAGATCGGCCGCGTGGTGGCGTTTCTGTGCTCCGACTGCGCCGGTCAGATCATCGGCGCGGCCATTGATTGCAGCGGCGGCACCATGCTGTAAGGGCCCACAAAAAGTTGAATATTTTTGTCAGGCATTGGTTGCCAGGGATGTCGCATCGGTGATAAAATAGAGACAAAAGTATCCAACATTTTGATTTGGGTGGTGTCCATCATGAAACTGAATTCCACAATGCCCCTGTACTATCAGATCGTCACCGACATCAAGCAGCAGGTCCAGGACGGCATCCTCAAGCCTGGCACCAAGCTGCCCGCGGAGAGCGCCCTGTGCCACTCCTATCAGGTCAGCCGGGTAACTGTGCGCAACGCCCTGGAGGAGCTGTGTGCCCAGGGCATCATCAAACGGGAGCCCAACAAGGGGCATTTCGTGGCTAAGATCAAAAACCGGCAGATGACCAACAGCCGGAGCATGTACAGCGCCATCCAGGCGTCGGGCAAGGTGCCGTCCTCCCGCATCATCACCATGGCCACGCAGCCCGCCACCTCCGCCCTGGCGCACCTGTTCGGCATTGAGCCGGAAAGCCCCCTTGTGATGATCTACCGGGTTCGGTTTGCGGACAGCACGCCGGTGTCCCTGGAACACATCTATCTGCCTGATGATATTTTTTCCGGCATCAACCCGTGGGATCTGGAGCACCAGTCCCTGGTACGCATCATGCAGGAGCAGTTTCACGTGGAGATCGCCTATTCCAATCAGACGCTGACGCCCCAGATACCCTCGAAGCAGCAAATGGAGCTGCTCAATCTCTCCACGAAAAGGCCGCTGGTGGCTGTGAGCAGCAGCATCGTGGACACCGGGGGCCGGGTGGTCAAATACACCGAGTCGCTCCAGGTGACTGAGGTGATGGAGTACACGTTCACTTGGCACGGATAAGGCCGGGCCCAGGGGCCCGGCCTGACAGGAGGTAATTACTTTGGTCGAAGCAAACGTTCAGGTGGTCAACAAGACCGGGCTCCACGCCCGACCCGCCTCCGGCCTGGCCGGACTGGCAAAAAAGTTCAAAAGCAGGATTACCCTGATCCACGGGGACAAGACCGGCGACGCCAAAAGCATCATCCGTATCCTCACCCTTGACGTGAACGCAGGCAGCCGGATCGCTGTCCGGGCGGAGGGAGAGGACGAGGAGGAGGCCCTGGCCGCTGTGGTCCGGTTCATCTCCAGCCTGGATGAATGAGAGAGCCGCCATGAGATTTGAATATAAGGGCGTCCCGGTTTCCGACGGCATCGCCATCGCCCGGGCGGTGGTCCTGCGTCCGGTGGACATCGTGCCCGACCCGGCGGAGATCGGGCCGGACCAGGTGGAGGCGGAGCTGGGGCGTTTTGCGGGCGCCCTGGCGGCGGCGCGGGAGCAGATCGAGGCGCTGGCCGGAGAGGCCGCACGGCGGCTGGGGGAGGAGCAGGCGGAGATTTTTTCCGCCCACCTCTCCGTGCTGGAGGACCCGGTGCTGGAGGAGACCATACAGGATAAGATCGCCCAGGAGCGGCACAACGCGCCCTACGCCATCGCGGAGGGAATTGAGGAGATCGCGGCCCTGTTCGCCCAGCTGCGCGACCCCTACCTCCAGGAGCGGGCGGCGGACATTCGGGACGTGGGCCGCCGTATCCTGGAGAACGCCGCGGGGGTGGCCCGGGTGGAGCTGAGCTGCCTGCCGGAGGATTGCATTGTCGCCGCGCGGGATCTGACGCCCTCCGAAACGGTGAGCATGGACTTTGCCCACACCCTGGGCTTCGTCACGGAGCTGGGGGGGAGGACCTCCCACACCGCCATCATCTCCCGCAGTCTGGAGATCCCGGCGGTGGTGGGGACGGCCGGCGTGCTGGAGCATCTCGCCGGCGGCGAGACGGTGATCCTGGACGCGCTGGACGGCTGTGTGGTGGTGAACCCGGAGCCCGAGGAGCTGGAGCGCTATGCGCAGAAGCGGCAGGAGTTCCTGCGCGGGCGGGAGGCCCTGGGCGCTCTGCGGGAGCTGCCCGCCCAGGCCCGCGACGGGAAGTGCTTCGAGCTGTGCGCCAACATCGGCGGCCCCGGCGACCTGGCCGGGGCGGTAAAATACGGCGCACAGGGCGTTGGACTGTACCGCACAGAACTTTTGTACATGAACGATACCCACTTTCCCGATGAGGAGGCGCAGTTTGCCGCCTACCGGGAGGTGGCCGCCGAAATGGGGGCGCAGCGCCCGGTGATTGTCCGCACACTGGACATCGGCGGGGATAAAGCGCTGCCCTACTATGCTTTCGAGCCGGAGGAAAACCCCTTTCTGGGCTGGCGGGCCATCCGAATGTGCCTGGACCGGACGGACCTGTTCAAGACCCAGCTGCGGGCCATCCTGCGGGCGGGCGTGTTCGGGAAACTGAGGATCATGTTTCCCATGATTATCTCGCTGGATGAGCTGCTGGCCGCCAAGGGGCTTCTGGAGGAGTGTAAAGAGGAGCTGCGGGCGCGGGACGTCCCGTTCCAGGCGGACATCGAGGTGGGAATCATGGTGGAGACGCCCGCCGCCGTCATGATGGCGGACGTGCTGGCGGAGCATGTGGATTTCTTTTCCATCGGCACCAACGATCTGACCCAGTACACCTTGGCGGTAGACCGCGGGAACCCCCGCATCGCCGCCCGCTATGATCCGCTGCATCCGGCGGTGCTGCGCTCTATCAAGCGGGTGATTGACGCCTCCCACGCCGCGGGGAAATGGACGGGCATGTGCGGCGAGCTGGCGGGTGATGTCCGGGCCGCCGTTTTGCTGGCGGGAATGGGGCTGGACGAGTTCAGCATGACTGCGTCCTCCATTCCGGGAGTGAAAAAACAGCTGCGGGAGATGTATCTCTCCGACGCCCAAGCCCTGGCTGGGCTCGCATTGAGGGCGTCTACGGCGGACGGGGTGCGGCGGCTCATCGGCCCGCGGGAAGGTATTTGAAAGGAGCAATGACAAAGCGATGGCAAAATATAAAGTGGTGATGCTGGTGGACGCCTCCATGACCTATGAGAAGGTGATGGCGGAGGATGCCCAGCGTGTGTTGAAGCGCCTGGAGGGATACGGCGCTGAGCTGGTATACGTGGAGGCGCAGAAGGGCTGGGACCGGGGACAGTTCGTGGAATATGCCTCCCAGGTGGAAAAAATGGGGCCAGAGCCCTTCCCGGTCAATGAGGACCTGCTGCGCGAAGCGGCGGATGCGGACATCATCCTGGTGAACTTCGCCCCGGTGGGCTCGAAGGTCATAGAGGCCGCGAAGAAGCTGAAGATGATCGGCGTAACCCGGAGCGGGGCGGAAAATGTGAACCTGGAGGCGGCGGCAAAAGCGGGGGTGAAGGTGGCGGTGGCCCCCGGCCGGCTGGCGGAGCCGGTGTCCGACTACACGGTGGGGCTGATCCTGGCTGAATCCCGGAACATAGCCCGCATGAGCATCACCGACCACGGCGGGGCGTGGATGAACGACTGCCCCAACGCCTCGTACATCAAAAGCCTGAGGGGCTGTGTGGTGGGCCTGGTGGGTTACGGCATCATCGGGCAGCGGGTGGCGGCCAAGCTGGCGGCGTTTGGCTGTGAAATGATCGCCTACGACCCCTTCTGTCCGGCGGAGGTCTTTGAACGGACCGGCTGCCGCAGTGTGCCGTTGGACGAGCTGATGCGCACCGCCGATTACGTCAGCGTCCACGCCCGCCTGTCCAAGGACACCCAGGGACTGGTGAGCCGGGAGCTGATCGGGATGATGAAGCCCCACGCTTTCTTCATCAACACCGCCCGCGCGGGGCTGGTGGACGAGGACGCCCTGGTAGAAGCCCTGGCCGCGAAAAAGATTGGCGGGGCCGGGTTGGACGTGTTCTCTGTGGAGCCCATCCCCGCAGGGCACCCCATCCTGAGGCTGGACAATGTGACGCTGACGCCCCACCGGGCCGGGAATTGCAGCAATCTGGCCGCCATCTCCCTGGACATCATCGTGGCCGACGTGGAACGGCTGCTTCGAGGCGAGGCGCTGGCCCATCCCAAGTGCTGACGCCCGAACCCGAACGGGGGAAAGCAGGAGCCCCGGGGACCGTCGATCCCGACGGTCCCCGGGGCTCTTTCCGCTTGTTCAAATGTCGGCGGCAAACAGGTTTTCAGCGCCGCGTGAAAGCTCCCCACAGCGCAAAGAACGCCGGGACCGCGCCGCCAGGAAGATTCCCATCGCGGCAATGGCCAGCCCGGCCAGCACATCCGCCGCGATGAGCCACACCATCCAGGGCGCGGGGGAGTAGTGGATGCGGGAACCGGGGGCGACCCCCTGCATCAAATTGGAGTTGGCCAGCACGTAGGAGATGTTTTTCACCGAGCGGCGCAGCAGGTGCCGGGCGGTGGGCGACTGGGTGTCTGTGGGGAGGAGCTTCGCGCCGTAATTTGTGTTGAGCAGGGCATCGCATCCCGCCCGGAGCAGTTTGTCCAGCTGCGCTCCGTTGCCGTTGAGGTGGATGTCGGACAGGATGAACCCCTGGAAGCCCCACTCGCCCCGCACCACCTGGGTGAGCAGGGCGTAGTTGGCGGCGGTCCACTCGCCTCCTATGGCGCAGTCTCCCGCCATGATGAAATCCCCCGCCGCCATGGCGCGCCGGGCCGGCCTGCCCGCCGCGTCCACATAGGTCACGGTCTTTTCCGCTGTTTTCAGGGCGATCTCGAAGGGGCGCAGATAAATCTCCCGCAAAGCCTGCTCGGTGAGCCAGACGTTGGTATGGGGGTTGCGGTGGGCCTCGGTGTCCATGGGGCCCAGGTGCTTTACCGCGCAGGACAGCCCTGCGTCTCCCGCGCCGGACAACACCTGCGCGCCCAGGAGCCCGGCCAGCAGCGGGTCCTCGCTGAAATATTCCGAGCACCGCCCGTTGAAGGGGGAGCGGTGGAGGTTGAGCCCAGGGGCATACCAGCCGTTGATACCGCACAAAAGGGCCTCCTGCCCCACCATCTCCCCGAAAGCGCGGGCCAGCTCCAGGTTCCAGGAGGCGGCCAGCACCGGGGAGGCCGGGTAGCCGCACACCCCGCTGATCCAATTCTTCCCCGACTGGTCGGGGAGGGTGAGGCCCTGGGGTCCGTCCCGCTCCAGGGAGACAGGCTTGCCGATGGCGTCCACCGCGCCGGTTTTGTAGGCGCACTCAAACAGGGCCAACCGCAGTTCCTCGTTATCGGAAAAGGTGAGCTGGTCCAGCAGGTCGCTCCACATGGGGTCCTGGTAGTCCCGGCCCCGCAGGTCGGCCAGCACCAGGCCGCTGTCCGCCCCGGAGGTTGGGGCTGTCTCCCGGTAGACGGCGCTGCCCGGTACATTGCCCAGCAGGGGGTCGGCCCCACAGTCAAATTTTGTGGAGTCGGCGGCGGCGATCCATTGGGCCGCCGTATCAGAGGCCCAACGGTCGCGGTTGGTGGGGGCGGTGGGCTGGGTGCCCCGCCAGTCCCCCCGGGAGAGGACCACCGCCCCGCTCACCGCCGGGCCGGACATATACGCGTTCAGCTGGGGGAAGCGGTTGACCGCCGCCGTCCGTTCCCCCCGCCGGGGGTTCTGCCCATCATACCAGACGGTGGCGGGGACGGCCGCCTCCCGCCGGTCCAGCACCATGTGGGAGCCGGAGCGCAGGGAAATGGTGTACGTCCCCTCCTCCAGCATATAGCAGCCCGATGTGCCGTCCCCGTTGTCCCGGGCGGCGCAGTAGGAGGCCATGTCCTCCAGGGCGAAGCCCACCGTTACGTCCTCATGCTTCCCCGGCGCCAGCAGCCCGGTTTTCCCAAAACCGGCCAGCACGGCGGCGGGCTTTTCTATGCCCAGCCTCCGGTCCAGTTCGGTGTAGGGGGCGGTGAAGTAGACCTGTACCACGTCCTTCCCCGCGTACCGGCCGCCGGTGTTGGTCACCCGGACGGTGAGCCGCACCTCGTCCTCCGCTGCCGAAAAGGAGCGGATCTCTTGGCGGAAGGTGGCGTAGGACAGGCCGTACCCGAAGGGGTAGAGTACGCCGCCGCCGCGGTTGTAAAAGTCGGCCAGCGCCCCCTCGGCACAGGCGGTCTCGTAATAGCGGTAGCCCAGGTACACCCCCTCCTCATACTCCCGGAAAGGGGTGCGGGCCATGTCCTGCCAGCTGTCGGAGGACACCAGGGTGGTGAAGGCGTTCTCGTAAAGGAAGCGGTCGCTGCCGTCGTCCTGGTTGGCAAAGGTGGGGTCGCGCTTGAAGCTGGCCGGCCAGGTGTCGGGCAGGCGGCCGGAGGGGTTCACCCGCCCGGCCAGGACATCCCCCAGGGAGAGGTAGCCTGTGCTCCCCGCGCCCCCCAGCCACAGGATGGCGGACACGCCGGGATCGTCCTCCCACACGGATACTTCCATGGGGGAGGGGCTGGCCAGAACCACCACCACGGCGGCGCAGGCCTGCTTGGCGTAGGCCACCGTGTCCAGCTCGGCGGCGGTGGGGGCCAGCATGTGGGGCGTCCCGTCGTCGTAGGGGGCGGTGGACGCGTCCTGGTTTTCCCCACTCTGCCGGCCGATGAATACAATGCCTACCGTCCCGGCGCAGGACTCCTCCGTCCCCTGGTACACCGGCGGGGCGAACTCATACAGGGCCTGGCCCGCGGTTGGGTTTTCGATGGGGCGGCAAACGGCGGCCTGACCGTTGTCCGCCGGTGATCCCCCGCTCCCCAGGGCCTGGGCGTACCGTCCCTCCAGGACGGCGTTGACCCGGGCGAAAGCCGCCCCCAGGCCGTCTGCCGGGGTGGCCACCCGTCCCTCGCCGCTGTCGATGGCGGAGGAGCCGGTGCCGCCGTAAAAGGGCAGGGCGTAGCGCAGGCCGAAGGGGGAGACGGCGGTGCCCTCCCCCAGGGGGAGCAGGCCGTCGTTTTTCAGCAGAACGATCCCCTCGCCGCTGATCTGCCGGGAGAGGGCGGTGGCGGCGGCCAGTGATTCCTGCTTGCTGCCATAGCGCTGCCCATAATAGGCGGTGTCCAGATGCTGCGTGCCGCCGACGGCGGTGACGGTGCGGGCGCCCCGGCCAAAGAGCTTGTCCAGCGTGTCGGCGTTGCCGTACATACCGGCTGTCACCGTGAGGGAAAGCGCTGCCAGAAGCGCCATCGCGGGCAGCAGGGCCTGCCGCAGCCGCCGGGCGCTGGACCGGGTTCTGAATTCCATAGCTCCGCCCTCCTCAGCTGCGCAGGTATTTGCCGGGGTCCAGGGGGAAGAGGATATTCACGTTGAACACCTGGTTTTTGGCATGGAAGCTGATGGTGCCGCCGTATTTCTCCACAGTGAGCACCATGCTTTTTATGCCGAAGCCGTGATAACCTGTCTCCGCCTGGTTGGAGACAGGGATGCCCCGCTCCATGCGCACCTCCCCGCCGTAGTAATTGTGGGAGTTGATGGACAAAAGGGCCTGCTCGGCCCGGACGCTGAAGCTGATGACCCGCTTGTCCGGCTCCAACGCCGTCACGCTGCGGATGGCGTTGTCCAGCAGGTTGCCGAACAGGGAGTAGATGTCGCTGTCCGTCATAAAGTCCAGCTTGGCCCCGTCGGCGATGCAGCTGATGGTGGCGCCGCTTTTCTGGCAGTAGAGATTCTTCTCAGCCAGAATAATGTCCAGGGCCTGGTTCCCCGTTTTGACGATGGTGCCGTAGATAGAGATGACGCTCTCCAGCTCCTCCAGGGCGGCGGGGGCGATGGCCGCCTGGCGGCTGATGGCCCGGATCTGGTGCTTCATGTCGTGGCACTTGACGTTGATGAGGTCGATGGTCTCCTTGGAGATCTCGTACTGCTTCTGCTCCTGCCGCCGCATCTGGCGCACCACCTCCAGCTCCGCCTCCAGGGACTTTTGGAGCAGCAGGGAGAACAGAATCACCAGCACCGACAGGCTGCAGATGATATTGGTCAGCGAGGCGGCCAGGTAGTAGACCAGGTCCAGGGCCTCATACTTATGGTAGATGACAATGGCGTTCAGGACGATCTCCACCAGCACCGTCAGCGCCACCAGCACCAGCAGGGAGGGGCGCTGGATGGACACCTCCTCGTCCTTTCTCATCTTGCGGGCGAAAATCTGGTAGAGGGCCCAGTATACCAGGGCGTATACCTCCAAAAATATGGCGGCGGGGATGGGGTCGAACCGGGCGGGGGCGTTGGAGTACACCTGGGTGGTGCCGGAAAAGCCGGCGATGGTGAGCACCAAATCATAGCACACCGAGGCCAGGTGCTGCACGCTGTACCCCGCCACGGTGCAGAATACGCATCCCCGCCAGCTCACGTCGAAGCACAGCTTGGACGCCGGGATGGTCAGGGCGAAGAAGGCCAGGAACATCACCGAGCTGTACAGCGCGTCGTAGCTCAAAATGGGGAAAGCCAGCGCCGCCAGGAAGCACCCCGCCGCCGCGGCCGCCGCCCGCAGCCCGAACCTGCCCCGCCGGGGCAGGCGCAGCAGGAACAGCGCCTCCGCCAGCAGCAGGGCGGCCATGAATTGGAGCTTGTAGGCAGACAGGCTGGTGACCTGCATCAGCCGATCCCCCCTCCCAGATAGTCGTTAAGGGCCTGGATAAAGGCCTTGCGCCGGGGGCGGCTGATCTGCAGCGCCTCCCCGTCCACCAGCACCGTATGGCCCTGGATGGCCTGGGCGTAGTTCAGGTTCACCAGGTAGCAGCTGTTGCAGCGGGCGAACATGGCCGGGTCCAGCGCCGCCTCTGCCTCCTTGAGATTGCCGTAGGCGCTCACCTCGCCGCCGGTGGTGTGGTAGACCATCCGGTGGCCGGATATCTCAATGTACTTGATCTGGGACGCCGGCAGGCGGATCATGTGGTCGGACTGGGTGACCAGCACCTCCCCCTCCCGGCGCGCGGCCAGCTTGCCCAGCAGGCGGTGGATCTTCAGTACAAAGTTGGCGTAGGACACCGGCTTGACCACGAAATCAAAGGCGTCCACCTCGTAGCCCTTCACGGCGAACTGGGCCATGTTGGTCACGAAGATGAGGGGCACCGACTGGTCCACCCGGCGCAGCAGGGCGGCGGCGTCCATGCCGCTGGTCTTGGGCAGGCAGATGTCCATGAGCACCAGGTCGTACACCGGGCGGTAGCGGTTCAAAAACGCCTCGGCGGTGAGAAAATGGGTGACGGTGAAGGCAGTGCCGTATTCCTGGGTATAGCGGGCAAAATAGGAGCGGAGGGTTTCGGCCTCCTCCACCTCGTCCTCTACGATGGCGATGTTCCGGTTCATGCCCATCCCTCCCTTTACCTTGTATTATATCACAAAAAGCGTCCGGCGCCAGATGCAATTTATGTATGCAAAACGACAGGATACGTGATTTTGTAGAAATGAAAAAAACCAAGTGGTATGATACCCTCACAAAGCGCCGCTCCGGCGGACAGAGGGGCGGCGCGGGAACAAAATATGAGGAAGGAGCAAATACCATGAAAAAGTGGAAGAAATCCCTTGCGGGCCTGCTCAGCGCGGCCATGCTGCTGGGCCTGCTGTGCGCCTGCGACAGCGGCGAGAAGCCCACCGATACCCCGGACAGCCCCGCCCCCACCAGCACCCCGGCGGTGTCGGACCAGGAGTATCCCCTTACCCCGGAGGAGCTGGGCTCCGGCGAGGTGAAGTGGAGCGAGGAAAAGACCGCCGACGGCTGGATGAAGGTGACCAACCAGGGCGGCGAGACCCTGGGCTACTCCCCGGACAGCGGCGTGAAGCTCATCCAAGTGGACGGCTTCGCGTTCAAGGATCTGAACCGCAACGGCAAGCTGGACCTGTACGAGGACTGGCGGCAGGGGGACAACGAGCGGGCGGCCGACTTGTCCAAACTGATGACCCCCGACGAGATCGCGGGCCTCATGGTGTATGACGGCAGCCTGGCCAACAACATCTCGTCGAAGCTGGATGAGACCCAGACGGCTGCTCTGAACGACGGCGTCAGGGGCATCCAAAATGGCGCGTCCACGTTTGGCATCAAGGAGCAGGCCGAGTGGTCCAACGCCATGCAGGCCTATGTGGAGGGCGTTGGGTACGGCATCCCTATCATGTTCACTGGCGACCCCAGGAACAGCGGCTGGGGGATCGGCCTGTCCCACTACCCCGACAACATGGCCCTGGCGGCCACCTTTACCCCCGAGCTGGCCCGGCAGGCCATGGAGCAGATGTCCAAGGAGTACCGCGCCATTGGCTTCGGTACGTTGCTGGGCCCCCAGATTGATGTGACTACCGAGCCCCGCTGGGGCCGCAATACCGCCGCCTTTGGCGAGGATCCGGCACTGGCCCGGGATATGGCCAACGCCGCCATCAGCGGCATGCAGTCCACCTACGATGAGAACGGCAACGACCTGGGCTGGGGTGCGGACAGCCTCAACGGCATGATGAAGCACTTCCCCGGCGACGGCGCCGCCCAGGGCGGACGGGAGGCCCACGACGCCACCGGCTGCTTCAACATCTATCCCGGCGGCGCCTTTGAGACCCACCTGATCCCCTTCATCGACGGCGGTTTGAACCTGGACAGCAAGACGGGGATGGCCGCTGCCGCCATGACCTCCTACTCCATCGCATGGTCCGAGGACGAGGAGTACGGCGAGCTGGTGGGCACCTCCTTCAGCGAGTACAAGGTGCAGCTCCTGCGCTCCTACGGCTTTGACGGCGTCATCTGTACCGACTGGCAGGTCATCGACGACGAGGGAAAATGCTGGGGCGTGGAGGATCTGAGCCAGGCCGAGCGGGTTCAGAAGGCCATTGAGGTCGGTGTGGACCAGTTCGGCGGGAACAATGTGGGGGACATCCGCCCGGGCATTGAGCTCTTTATTGAGAATCTGGGCGAGCAGGCCGGGACTGAGCGGATGCAGGACACTGCCCGACGGCTGCTCAGGACCTATTTCCAGATTGGTCTGTTTGAGAACCCCTACCTGGATGTGAAGCACAGTGTGGACACCGTGTTCAGCCACAACGAAGAGGGCTACGACATGCAGGAAAAGACCGTCGTGATGCTCAAGAACGACGGCGCCATCAGCGAGAACGCCAGCGGCGACAAGCCCACCGTCTATATTCCTCTGGTCTATACCCCCGCCACCATGGGCTTTGTGGGGCAGAACTTCTACTCCGCCGACCTGCCGGTGAGCATGGAAATCCTGGAGCAGTACTTCAACGTGGTGACGGACACCGTCAGCGACACCCTGACCGGCCCCGCCGGCGAGGACGGCAAGGCCACCCTGGCCTATGCGGACGTGATCCGCGCCACGCCGGAGCAGCTGGCCCAGTGCGATTATGCCATCGTGTTTGCCCGCACCCCCAAGAACACCACGGGCTGGAGCATCACCGGCGGCTTTGACATGATGACCCAGAGCTATGTGCCCCTCTCCCTGCAGTATTCCTATGTGGCCGACTCGTCCAGCGTGCGCCAGGAGTCCATCGCCGGCAGGATGGTGGAGACCATGGTGCAGACCCCCTACGGCGAGCAGGCCGTGAAGGAGAAAGAGAACCAGTCCTACTATGGCAAGGCCGCTCTCATCGACAACGCCACCGACCTGGACATGATCCTGTACGCAGCCCAGAACATGCCCGAGGACGCCAAGGTGATCGTGGCGATGAACGCGGAGGGCAAGTCCCCCGTGGCCCAGATGGTCATGAGCGAGTTTGAGGACAAGGTGGACGCCATCCTCTACGGCTTCAACATCGACAACCGCGCCTTCCTGGACATCGCCACCGGCAAGGTGGAGCCCAGCGCCCTGCTGCCCGTAGGCATGCCCGCCAGCATGGAGGCCGTGGAGGCCCAGCTGGAGGACGTCCCCCGGGACATGGAGTGCTACGTGGATGCCGCCGGCAACACCTATGAGTTTGGTTTCGGCCTGAACTGGTCCGGGGTCATCCAGGACGAGCGCACCGCGAAATACTGCGTGCCGCCCCTGACCGCCCCCGCCACCCAGCCCGTGAAGTAACACACCCCGGACAGCAGGGGGCGGCGCTCCCGCCCCCTGCTGTTTTATACCCTTTTCCCTTTTCAAGGAGGTATTTTTATGGCTGAAAAGAGCCAGAAAAGGAAAATGAGCAATAAAAAATTCCTGGCCGTCTGGATTCCCGCGCTGTGCGTGGTGCTGGCGCTGGCGGTGGCCGTGAACGTCCTCACCCAGGTGTTCCGGCCCTACGTGGACCTGTACCTGGGGGGCGGCGAGATGGTGGTCACCAAGACCGAGGGCAGCGGGGACTGGGAGAGCGAGTACTACCCCCTGGACTACAAGGACAAAAAGGAGACCGCGGCCGCCGCCGACGCCCTGGTGGAGGAGATTGAGGGCGAGGGCATTGTGCTGCTGAAAAACAACGGGGCGCTGCCCCTGTCCGCCCCGGCCAAGGTGACCCTGCTGGGCCGGGACGGGGCCGATCCGGTGTACGGCGGCTCCGGCTCCGGCTCGGTGGACCCGGCCAAGGCGGTGGACCTGCGCGCCGGGCTGGAGCGGGCCGGGTTTGAGGTGAACCCGGCCGTCTACGACGTGCTGGCCTCCTACGCCTCCTTTAAGGAGGAGGCCACCGCCCTGGGGCCCCAGCGGGTGTACGACCACCCCAAGGGGGTTATCACCATGGACAAGGGGAACTCCACCTACTACATCGGCGAGATGCCCGTGGAGGGCTATGACGGCGTGGTTTCCAGCTTCTCCGCCTACGGGGACGCGGCCATCGTGGCCATCGGCCGGGTGGGGGGCGAGGGGGGCGACCTCACCCAGGACATGAAGGGCTGGGACGACAACTATGCCCCCGGCCAGCACCAGCTGGAGCTCAATCAGGACGAGAAAGACGCCATCGCCCTGGCCAAGGAACACTTTGATACGGTGATCGTGCTCATCAACGCCTCCGCCACCCTGGAGCTGGGCGAGCTGGAGGAGGACGAGGGCGTGGACGCCATCCTCTGGGTGGGCTCCCCCGGGCAGACCGGGTTTTACGCCGTGGGCGGCGTGCTGGCCGGCAAGGTGAACCCCTCGGGCCGCACCGCCGACCTGTGGGCCGCCGATTTCACCCGCGACCCCACCTTCGTGAACTTCGGGAACTTCCAGTATTCCAACCTCAGCGCCTCCAACGCCATCGGGGACGGCTACTTCGTCCAGTATGAGGAGGGGATCTACGTCGGTTACCGCTACTATGAGACGGCGGCGGCAGAGGGCTTCCTCGACTACGATGAGGCGGTGGTCTACCCCTTCGGCTACGGGCTGAGCTACACCGGCTTCGACTGGGCGGTGTCCGGCCGGGAACTGGGCGGGACGGACGGAGCCGTTTCGGTGGACGTGACCGTCACCAACACCGGCTCTGCGGCGGGCAAGGACGTGGTGGAGCTGTACTACAGCCCGCCCTACACCCCCGGCGGCATTGAGAAGTCCAGCGTGGTGCTGGGCGCTTTTGCCAAGACCGGGCTGCTCCAGCCCGGGGAAAGCCAGACCGTCACCCTCGCCCTGGACGTGGAGGACATGGCCTCCTACGACTACAAAAACGAGAGGGCCTACGTGCTGGAGGCGGGGGATTACGCCCTCACCGTCCGGACCGACTCCCACCACATAAAGGAGGGCTGCGAGCCCATCGCCTACAAAGTGGACAGGACGGTGGCCTATTCCGGCGAAAACCACCGTTCCGGCGACGCGGCCCCCGTCACCAACCGGTTTGACGGCCTGTCCGCCCAGTTTGCCGACGCGCCCCAGGAGGGCCGCGCCGTGAACATGAGCCGGGCGGACTTCGCGGGCACCTTCCCCACCGCCCCCACCGCCGCCGACAGGACGGCGGGCGAGGAGGTGATCGCGGGCTTTCAGGCCTACGATCCCAAGGCCCATGAGGACCCGGAGGCGGAAAAGCCCGCCGCGGGCGGGAAAAACGGCCTCAACCTCATTGACATGCGGGGCCTGCCCTACGACGACCCCTCCTGGGAGCTGATGCTGGACCAGCTCAGCGTCAAGGACATGGAAAAGCTGGTGCTCAACGGGATGTACGCCACCGTGGCCCTGTCCAGCGTGGGCAAGCCCGCCACCGTGGACTTCGACGGGCCCGCCGGCATCAACTCCTACATGACCGGCCTGAGCTGCACCGCCTACCCCTCCGAGGTGGTCATTGCCTCCACCTTCAACGTGGAGCTGGTGCGCCGGATGGGCGAGATGGTGGGCAATGAGTCCATCGCCAACCAGGTCAACGGCTGGTACGCCCCCGCCATGAACCTCCACCGTTCCCCCTTCGGCGGGCGCAATTTCGAGTACTACTCGGAGGATCCCCTGCTGTCCGGGGCCATGGGGGCGGCCTGTGTGTCCGGCGCGGCGTCCAAGGGGCTGTACTGCACGGTGAAGCACTTCGCTGTCAACGACCAGGAGACCAACCGGGTCAACGGCGGGGGCATCGCCGTCTGGGCCAACGAGCAGGCCCTGCGGGAGCTGTATCTCAAGCCCTTTGAGTACACGGTGAAAAATGCCTCCGCCTGTGTCAAATACATTTCCGACAGCGAGGGAACCATGTCCGAGAAAGATATGTCTGCCTGCACCGCCATGATGAGCTCCTACAACCGCCTGGGCCCCACCTGGGCGGGGGGCAGCGAGGCGCTGCTGGACGGCGTGCTCCGGGATGAATGGGGGTTCCGGGGGCTGGTCATCACCGACTTTGACCTCTACGATTTTATGAACCCCGACCAGGCCGTGGCGGCGGGCTCCGACCTGATCCTGTCCACCGACGCCATGAAGAGCCTGGCGGATACGAAAAGCGCCACGGCGGCACAGAATCTGCGCCAGGCGTGCCACAACATCCTCTACACCGTGGCCCACTCCCACGCCATGAACGGCATCGTCCCCGGCACCATCATCTCCTACACCGCCGCCCCCTGGGAGGGCTGGCTGTCCACGGCCAACATCGCCGTGGGCGCGCTGCTGGCGGCGGGGCTTGTCTGGGTGATTTTCCGGGTGGGCAAAAACAGGCGGCGCAACGCCTGACCCGCGTGCCGCTCCATCAGCGCTCTGGTGAAATATGCCCCGGCAGCCTCCTGGGGGCGTGCGCAATGCCCCGCCCGCCGGTGGGACAGGCTCCCAGGCCGGTCAAGACGGCGGAGGCGGCACCGGAGGTGAGCCGTGCTTCGAAGCCCTTCCGCAGGAAGGGTGTGGGACAAACAGCCCCAACGATTCGTTTTGATACATCTTCGGTAAAACGTACGGACGTACAAGGTTTTATCGGACGATGATAGAGGTGGTTTCACACACCGCCTCCCCTCATTCACGGGGACCGGCCATTGGCCGGTCCCCACTTTGCTTGGGGGCGGGCGAAAAAATTCCTCGCCGCTGGGCATATTGCCCGATTTCAAACGGCGCCTAGCCTGCGGCCATCCAAAAAATTCCGGGAAAGGGATTGACAAAGCTGGTCTATTGTGATAGCCTAGCAGGGAAGTCTACAGAAATAGACTGCCGCGGGCCGCGGCCCGCGGCGGGGCGTGAGACAGAAAGGGAGGACGGAACATGAGAATAAAACGGTATGCGGCGGCAATTCTGGCGCTGGTTCTGGGCGCGCTGCTGTTCCAGGGGGCGCTGGCCGCCCCGGCGGGGGAGCTGAAGCTGCCCGTCCGGGAGCAGCCGGTGGCGGCGGGATTCGGCGACTTCTACGCCATCCGGGCGGACGGCACGCTGATCGCCTGGGGGGCCCCGGAGTTCGGCGGGGACGGGAAAGACCCGTCCTTTGAGCAGGCCCGGGAGCTGATGCCCAACGCGGCGGCGGTATACACCAGCGGCCGGGGGGCCACCTTTGCCGTGGACAAGGAGGGCGGACTGTACGGCATCAACACCGGCACCATCCGCTTTACGCCGGTGCTCCAGCGCATCACGGCGGACCCGGACGACCCTATGAAGCCGGTGAAGATGATGGACGGGGTGTCCATGGTGTCGGTGTCCGGCTATCACACCCTGATAGTGCGGCGGAATGGCGAGCTGTGGGTACAGGGGGAGGGCTCCCACGGCGCGCCCTGGCTGTACGAGGAAAATGCGCCCAAAGGGAAGGACAATCCGTACCAGAGAGCTTACTATGTGAAGGTGATGGACAACGTGATCTGGGCGGAGGCCACCGGCCGCGGCGGTGTGGCCGTCACCGTCAATCATGAGCTGTGGGGCTGGGGGCTGGACGCCGTGGACGGCCGGGATAATAAGCCCCAAAAGCTGGCGGACAACGTGCTGGAGGCGTCCTGGAACGTGCTGATCCGGGACGGCGGCATGGACGAGGCCACGGGCATCGAGACCACCCAGGGCTGGCGCTGGACGTACGACAGCCAGACGGGCAAGATCGAGATGAAGCGCGCCCCCGAGCTGGACGGCGCGGCCCGGGTGAGCAGCTCCGGCGCGGTCGTCACCCGGGGCGGCGGGCTGTACTTCTTTGACGGTTCGGGCAGCGGCCTGGACGGGGCGTACAAGCAGGTGATGGACATGGTGAGCTACGCCGACCGGGGAGAGCGGACCTCTCTGGTGGTCCGCTTCGGCGGCGTGCTGTGGAGCCTTACCCAGCAGGAGGACGGCTCCCTCAAGGAGGAGCGGCTGGGCGCGGGCTTCTACGGTGGCGAGCCGGGGGACAAGCGGGGGCTGGACAACTTCAAGGCGGTCAACCGCTACCGGGAGGGGCAGTTCACCGACGTGAAAACGTCCGACTGGTTCGCGGATAATGTGAAGAGCGCCTATGAGCTGGGGCTGATGAAGGGGAACTCCCCCACCACCTTCGCCCCCAACAGCACCATCACCGTGGCGGAGGCGGTTACCGTGGCCGCCCGGGTGCGGGACATCTACCGGGGGGAGGGGACCGGCTTCACCGTCAAAGCCGGAGAGCTTTGGTATCAGCCCTATGTGGACTACGCCATCGCAAACGGGATGATGAACGCCGCCCCTGCGGACTGCGGCCGCCCGGCCACCCGGGCGGAGCTGGCCCGGTGGCTGCACGCCGCCCTGGCGGGGGAGGCCACCCAGCCGGAGACCCAGGACGTGCGCTTTACCGACGTGACCGAGGCCCACCGGGACTACGCCGGAATCATGTCCTTGGCCCGGGCGGGCATCATGGGCGGCAAGGGGGACGGCGTCTTTGACCCGGACGCCCCAGTGCTGCGCAGCGAGGCGGCGGCCATGCTCAGCCGGGCCGCCCAGCCCGCCCTGCGCCTGGGGGCGGGGAACTGAGCGCGCAAAAAGGCGGACGCGGGGCTCTCCGCGTCCGCCTTGTCTGGACGGATTGGGCGGGGGCCTGGGCATTGCGTTTTCTCCCCGGATATGGTATGATATTCCCAATTTGACGCGCGGCGCGAACGCCGGGGAGGCCTCCATGAACGCAAAATATCTCATCCAGCGGGTGCTGAACATGAACTATAAGGCCATGCTGGACAAAATCAGCTCCATCCACCAAAAGACGGGCCGCTCCCGCCTGGCCATCTTCCGGGACATGCGGCAGTGCGCGGTGAGGTACGGCGCAGGCTATATGGACTACGACCTGTTCGAGATGTATAACCTCACCCCGGAGCAGCGGGACACCTACCTGACCCGGGGGCGGAACAACGAGCTCGTGGTGAAGTATAACGACAAGGCCCACATGGCGGACTTTGGGGACAAGATCCGCTTCAACACCCGGTTCGAACCCTTCCTCCACCGGGACTGGGCGCCGGTGACGGGGGACAACCGGGACGAGGTGCTGGCCTTTCTGGCGCGCCACCCGGTGTTCATGGCCAAGCCCGCCCAGGGCAGCTGCGGCTGGGGCATCGAAAAGCTCAGCACGGCGGATTTCCCATCCCTGGACGTGCTTTACGCCCATTTGGCGGAGAAGGCCCCCCTGCTGGAGCTGGAGGAGGTCATCACCCAGCACCGGTTGGTGGCGGCCATCTACCCCGGCTCCATCAACACCGTGCGCATGGTGACCATACGGGGGAAGAGCGGGAGGGTCTATCTGGTCACCGCCATGTTCCGCATCGGCAACGGCAAATTCGTGGACAATTTCAACAGCGGCGGAATGGTGGCCCCCATGGACCCGGACACGGGCACCGTCATCGACCGGGCGCTGGACAAGCGGAAGAACCTGTATGAAAACCACCCGGCCACCGGGGCGCAGATCAAGGGCTTCGCTTTCCCGGACTGGGACAGGGCGGTGGAGCTGGTCACCCAGGCGGCCCAGGTCATCCCGGAGGTGGGCTATGTGGGCTGGGACGTGTGCTTCACGCCGGACGGCCCCTGCCTGGTGGAGGGCAACCAGTTCCCCGGCCACGACATCTACCAGCTCCCGGTGCACGCCCCGGACAAAATCGGCATTATGCCCCGGTTCCGGGCCATCGAACAGGCGGAAAACGACAGCCCCGCGCCATGAAGCGCGGGGCTGTGCCCGTCACATTTGAAATACGATCCCGGCCAGGGCGGCCAATCCGATGAAGCAGATGGGGTGCAGCTTTTTCAGCGGGGTGAATTTCACCAGCACGAAGATGACGGCGGCCAGGATGATGGCAATCCAATTGGGATAGTAGGTGAAGGCGCTCTCCAAGCCCTGGGCGGGGCGGAGCAGGGCAATTTTGGCCACCTGGAGCAGCGCCGCGGTGATGAGGGCCACCGAGGCCGCCCGCAGGCCGTAGAACACCGCGTCCACCACCTTGGACTGGCGGAACTTCTCCAGAAACCCGGCGATGATGAGGATGATGACGATGGAGGAGGACACCAGCCCCAGGGTGGCCACGACGCCCCCGGCCACGCCCGCCGTGTGGAAGCCCACGTAGGTAGCCATGTTCACCCCCATGGGGCCGGGGGTGGACTCGGAAATGGCGATCATGTTGGCCAGGTCGCCGGGGGAGAACCAGCCCGTGCGCTCCCCCAGGTCGGTGAGGAAGGGGATGGTGGCAAGGCCGCCCCCCACGGAGAACAGCCCCACCCGGCAGAACTCCAGGAACAGACGCCCAAGGAGCATGAAATCAATGGCAAGCGGCATTATTTCAGCCCTCCCTTCGCCCAGCGCACGCACAGCCCCGCCGCGCCCGCGGCGATGACCAGGAGCACCGGGGAGGTCACGATCCCCAGCACCGTCCCCAGGGCGCCCTGGGGCAGGGAGAAGAGGGCGCCGTATCCGGCCAGCGCCAGCACCACGGCGTAAATGACGCGGGTGGGCCAGTCCAGCACGGCGTTTTTGAACAGCTTGATGACGCTGGACAAAATCAGCGCCACCACCCCTGCCCGGACGCCGTTGAAGGCGTGGACCACAAAGTCCAGGTGCATGAAGTTTTGCAGAAAAGCGGCGATCACCATAATGATGACCAGGGAGGGGAACACCAGCCCCAGGGTGGCGATAATGCCCCCGGCGATCCCCGCCTGGCTGCGGCCCACGAAGGTGGAGGTGTTCACGGCGATGACGCCGGGGGTGCACTGGCCCACGGCGTAGTAGTCGGCCAGCTCGGTTTCCGTGGCC
>ERZ779632.38-NODE-38-length-82355-cov-12.278056_pt1 | contig 82355 bp, 76 predicted proteins | sample MGYA00514194_ERZ779632 | MGnify/ENA primary metagenome ERZ779632 (study PRJEB29562, sample SAMEA4376704) | mouse gut metagenome | isolation source: Cecum | study: EMG produced TPA metagenomics assembly of the A DSS colitis mouse model was used to assess the... | reverse complement strand
AAAATGAAGAAAAAAGCCAATCGGTTAGACGCCATCAAGATGATTATCTCAAGCAAAGACGTCAGTTCTCAGGAAGAACTGTTGCAAGCTTTGAGCAAGGAAGGCTTTGAACTGACACAAGCCACCTTGTCACGCGACTTGAAACAGCTGAAAGTAGCGAAAGCAGCGAACATGAACGGTAAATACGTATATGTGCTGCCCAACAACATCATGTATAAACGTTCGAACGACCAGAGTGCAAGTGAGATGTTGATGACAAGCGGATTCGTTTCACTTCAATTTTCGGGCAATATTGCCGTCATCCGTACCCGGCCCGGATATGCCAGCAGCATGGCCTACGACATCGACAACCGGGAGTGTCCCGCCATTCTGGGTACCATTGCCGGAGATGACACCATCATGCTGGTGGTGCACGAAGCGGCGTCACATGACGAGGTACGCAGCTTCCTATCGCAAATCATCCCGAACATTAAATGATAGATAACAACAAAAAACAAGAAATTAAATAAGAAATGGATTCGAAACAAATTGATGTGATGGTGGCTGACGCCTCACATGAAGTTTACGTAGACAAGATTTTGGATACCATCCGGGAAGCTGCCAAGGTACGCGGAACGGGCATCGCAGAACGCACACACGAATACGTAGCTACTAAGATGAAAGAAGGAAAGGCCATCATAGCCTTGTGTGGAGACGATTTTGCTGGTTTTACCTACATAGAGAGCTGGGGCAACAAGCAATATGTAGCGACCTCCGGTCTGATAGTACACCCTAAATACCGGGGGCTGGGGCTGGCAAAACGTATCAAGACCGCCTCTTTCCGCCTGGCACGCCTACGCTGGCCAAATGCCAAAGTTTTCAGTCTCACCAGTGGAGCAGCCGTCATGAAAATGAATACCGAACTGGGATATGTGCCCGTCACCTTCAACGAACTGACCGATGATGAATCTTTTTGGAAAGGTTGCGAAGGCTGTATCAACCATGATATATTGGTAGCCAAGAACCGTAAATTCTGCATCTGCACAGCAATGCTTTACGACCCGAAGCTGCACGAAGAAGATAAAATATAAAAATATAAGGATATGGAAAAGAAGAAAAAAGTGGTAGTCGCATTCAGCGGCGGTTTGGATACCTCATTCACGGTCATGTATCTTGCCAAAGAAAAAGGATACGAAGTATATGCAGCTTGTGCCAATACTGGCGGTTTCAGCCCCGAACAGTTGAAGACTAACGAGGAGAATGCCTACAAGCTGGGTGCCAAAGAATACGTCACCATTGACGTGACGCAAGAGTACTACGAAAAAAGCCTAAGATACATGGTATTCGGAAACGTACTGCGTAACGGTACCTACCCCATCTCCGTAAGTTCCGAACGTATCTTCCAGGCACTGGCCATTGCACGCTATGCCAACGAAATCGGCGCCGATGCCATCGCTCATGGTTCTACGGGTGCGGGTAACGACCAGATTCGCTTCGACATGACTTTCCTCGTCATGGCTCCGGGCGTGGAAATCATTACGCTGACACGCGACATGGCACTGAGCCGTCAGGAAGAGATTGACTACCTGAACCAACACGGTTTTGCCGCCGACTTCACCAAACTGAAATACTCCTATAACGTGGGTCTGTGGGGCACCTCCATCTGTGGTGGTGAGATTCTGGATTCTGCACAAGGATTGCCCGAAAGCGCCTACCTGAAACACTGCACCAAAGAGGGCAGCGAGCAGTTGCGCCTCACTTTTGAGAAGGGGGAACTAAAAGCCGTGAACGACGAGACATTCGACGATCCCATCAAAGCCATCCAGAAAGTGGAAGAGATCGGTGCAGCATACGGCATCGGCCGCGACATGCACGTAGGCGACACGATTATCGGTATCAAAGGCCGTGTAGGCTTCGAAGCTGCCGCACCCATGCTGATTATCGGCGCACACAAGTTCCTGGAGAAATATACCTTGAGCAAATGGCAGCAATACTGGAAGGACCAGGTAGCCAACTGGTACGGCATGTTCCTGCACGAAAGCCAATATCTGGAACCGGTAATGCGCGACATCGAAGCCATGCTGGAATCCTCGCAACGCAACGTAAACGGTACGGCTATCCTCGAGCTTCACCCACTCTGCTTCTCTACCGTAGGTGTAGAAAGCAAGGACGACCTTGTGAAAAACAAGTTCGGCGAATACGGCGAAATGCAGAAAGGCTGGACGGCAGAAGATGCCAAGGGATTCATCAAAGTAACCTCCACGGCACTGCGTGCATATTATTCAAATCACAAAGACGAGAAAATCTAAATGACGGACAAGAAACGGAAACTGACACGTCCCCGAACCGGAAGAATACTTTCCGGTGTATGTGCAGGACTGGCAATTTTTTTCGGACTTGACGTATCTTTAGTACGCATCGTTTATACGTTCGCTACCGTCTTTACTGCTTTTGCAGGTGTAATTATATACATTATATTATTGATTATCATACCAGAAGAATCCAATAGATATTATAGAAATGATTAAAGTAGGAATCATCGGCGGAGCCGGATACACGGCAAGCGAACTGATACGTTTACTGCTCAACCATCCGGAAGCGGAAATCGTATTCATAAACAGTTCAAGCAACGCCGGCAACAAAATTACTGATGTACACGAAGGACTGTACGGTGAAACAGATTTGGTATTTACCGACCAGCTTCCGTTGGAAGAAATCGACGTGCTGTTTTTCTGTACGGCACATGGCGACACGAGAAAATTCCTCGAAAGCCACAACGTGCCCGAGGAGCTGAGAATCATCGACCTCTCCATGGACTACCGCATAGCCTCTCCTGACCACGACTTCATTTACGGCTTGCCGGAACTGAACCGCCGCGCCACCTGCAAGGCAAAGCATGTAGCCAATCCGGGCTGCTTTGCCACCTGCATACAATTGGGGCTGCTGCCGCTCGCCAAGCACCTGATGCTGAATGATGACATCATGGTGAATGCCATCACCGGAAGTACGGGTGCCGGAGTGAAACCGGGTGCCACGAGCCACTTCAGCTGGCGCAACAACAACATGAGTGTTTACAAAGCTTTCGAGCACCAGCACGTGCCCGAAATCAAGCAATCACTCCGCCAGCTGCAAAACAGTTTCGATGCAGAAATAGATTTTATCCCCTACCGGGGTGACTTCCCGCGCGGTATCTTCACTACCATCGTAGTAAAGACCAAAGTGGCTCTGGAAGAAATCATCCGTATGTACGAAGAATACTACGCCAAAGATTCCTTTACATTTGTCGTGGAAAAGAACATTGACCTGAAACAAGTGGTGAATACCAATAAATGCCTCATCCACCTGGAGAAGCACGGTGACAAGCTGCTTATCATTTCCTGCATCGACAACCTCCTGAAAGGTGCCAGCGGACAAGCAGTCCACAACATGAATTTAATGTTTAACCTGGAAGAGACCGTAGGATTACGGTTGAAACCTTCTGCATTCTAAAAAAAATGAATTTATTCGACGTATACCCTCTCTTTGACATCAACATCGTCAAAGGAAAAGGCTGCCATGTATGGGACGAGAACGGTACCGAATACCTCGACCTCTACGGTGGCCATGCAGTCATCTCAATCGGACATGCACATCCACATTATGTAGAGATGGTGAGTAACCAAGTTGCTACGTTAGGATTCTACTCAAACTCAGTAATTAACAAGCTGCAACAGCAAGTGGCAGAACGCTTGGGAAAAGTCTGTGGCTATGACGACTACTCATTCTTCCTCATCAACAGCGGTGCCGAAGCCAATGAAAACGCCTTGAAACTCGCCTCTTTCTACAATGGCCGTACCCGTGTGATATCCTTCTCAAAAGCATTCCATGGACGTACCTCACTGGCGGTGGAAGTAACGAACAATCCTAAAATCATCGCTCCCATCAACAACTGCGGGCACGTCACCTACCTCCCGTTGAACGACATCGAAGCCATGAAGGCCGAATTGTCCAAAGGAGATGTCTGCGCAGTGATTATCGAAGGCATACAAGGTGTAGGCGGCATCCAACTGCCGACAGACGAATTCATGCAGGCTCTCCGCCAGACTTGTACGGAACACAACACGGTCTTGATTCTCGATGAAATCCAAAGCGGCTACGGACGCAGCGGCAAGTTCTTCGCCCATCAGTACAACGGCATCAAAGCCGACATCATCACCGTGGCAAAAGGCATCGGCAATGGTTTCCCGATGGCAGGCGTACTCATCAGCCCAATGTTTACACCAGTATACGGGCAACTTGGAACCACTTTCGGTGGAAACCACCTGGCTTGCAGTGCCGCCCTTGCCGTGCTGGATGTGATAGAGCAGGAAAACCTGATAGAGAATGCAGCCCAAGTCGGCAACTTCCTGATAACGGAACTAAAGAAATTCCCTCAAATCAAGGACGTTCGCGGACGCGGACTCATGATAGGGCTGGAATTTGAAGAACCCATCAAGGAACTGCGCCTAAGACTACTGAAAGAGCAGCATGTATTCACCGGTGTAAGCGGTACGAATGTACTTCGCCTGCTGCCGCCTCTGTGCCTCGGCATGGATGAAGCAAAGGAATTCTTGGAACGCTTCAAGAAAGTACTTTAATATTTGACACAAATAATCAGCCAGCAAAAGAAACGACCGAAAAGCAGAATACCTTTCTCTCTCGGTCGTTTTTTGTAGAAAATTTATCTACCTTTGCCAGCAAAACAACTCTTTTAACAACAAAAAGATATGAAAGCAGCAATTATCGGTGCAGGAAATATGGGGGGAGCCATTGCCCGAGGGCTGGCAAAAGGAACAATCATCCCTGCCGGTAACATCATTGTCTCCAACCCCACCCAGGGCAAGCTGGACAAGCTGAAGGCAGAATTCCCCGCATTGCAAGTGACCAATGACAACCAGGAAGCGGCAGCCGGTGCAGATATGATAATCTTTGCCGTGAAGCCATGGCTGATGGAGCCAGTGATAAAGGAACTGGAACTAAAAGGCACAGAGATTCTTATATCCGTTGCAGCCGGCATTCCTTTTGAAGAGCTGACACACTATGTAGCAGACAAAGAAATGACCATGTTCCGTCTTATTCCCAATACCGCCATCAGCGAGATGGAAAGCATGACACTCATCGCCAGCCGCAATGCCACCAAGGAGCAGGAGCAACTGATGCTGGACATTTTCAACCAGATGGGACTCGCCATGCTCATTCCCGAAGAAAAGATTGCGGCAACCACTGCCATGACTTCCTGCGGCATCGCCTACGTGCTTAAGTATATCCAGGCAGCCATGCAGGCCGGCGTTGAAATGGGTATCTATCCCAAAGACGGCATGCGCATGGTGGCACAATCCGTGAAAGGGGCAGCCGAGCTGATTCTGAACAACGACACGCACCCCAGTGTTGAGATTGACAAGGTGTGTACCCCCGGAGGAATTACCATCAAGGGAATCAACGAGCTGGAACATGAAGGATTCACCTCCACTGTGATTAAAGCCATCAAAGCGAGTAAATGATATTTAATGTGCTAATGTAACGATGTCCCGATATGCCTATGAGCTACGGTATAATTAAACATTGTGCAGCCTATTGGCACATTGCCACACTTTAAGAACAACCCATTAAAAAAATATAATTATGGACGAACAAATCAGACAAATAGCCGAACGCCTGCGCGGACTGCGTGACGTATTGGAACTGACTGCCGACGATATCGCCCGCGACTGCGACATCTCTGCAGAAGAGTACCGTCTGGCCGAAACCGGAGAATTCGACATCTCGGTCAGCATGCTGCAGAAGATAGCACGGCACTACGGCATATCACTGGACGCACTGATGTTTGGGCAAGAGCCCAAAATGAGCTCCTACTTCCTGACACGTGCCGGAAAAGGAACCAGTATAGAACGTACCAAGGCATATAAATACCAATCGCTGGCAGCCGGTTTCATCAACCGCACGGCAGACCCGTTCATCGTGACCGTAGAACCGAAACCGGACAGCGAGCCGATACATTACAACAGCCATACCGGTCAGGAGTTCAACCTCATACTGGAAGGCCGTATGATGGTCAGCATCGACGGCAAAGACTTAATCTTAAACGAAGGAGACAGTCTATACTTCAACTCCAAACTGCCGCACGGCATGAAGGCGCTTGACGGAAAGACTGTAAAATTCCTGGCAGTAATCATGTAATAAAGTTATGGTAGAAAGATTTTTATCTCAAACATCCTTCACCTCACAGGAGGACTTCATCAAGAACTTGAAGATAAACGTACCGGAGAATTTCAACTTCGGCTACGACGTAGTGGATGCCTGGGCAGCCGAGCAGCCCGACAAACCCGCACTGTTGTGGACCAATGACCAGGGCGAATGCCGGCAGTTTACCTTTGCCGACATGAAACGGTACACAGACATGACGGCTTCCTATTTCCAAAGCCTCGGCATCGGGCACGGAGACATGGTGATGCTGATACTGAAACGCCGTTATGAATTCTGGTTCAGCATTGTGGCACTGCACAAACTCGGTGCAGTGGTGATTCCCGCCACCCACCTGCTGACGAAGAAAGACATCGTATACCGCTGCAACGCCGCAGACATTAAAATGATAGTCTGTGCCGGCGAAAGCGTCATCACCGACCATATCACGGCAGCTATGCCAGAGTCTCCTTCTGTGAAACGCCTCGTAAGCGTCGGGCCGGAAGCTCCCGAAGGATTCGAAGACTTCCACAAAGGTATCGAGGCCGCCGCTCCTTTCGTGAAACCGGAACATCCGAACACGAACGATGACATCTCCCTGATGTACTTCACCAGCGGTACTACCGGAGAGCCCAAAATGGTGGCCCACGACTTCACCTATCCGTTGGGACATATCGTCACCGGCAGCTTCTGGCACAACCTGAAAGAGAGCAGCCTACACCTCACCATTGCCGACACCGGTTGGGGAAAAGCCGTGTGGGGCAAGCTCTACGGACAATGGATTGCCGGTGCCAACGTATTTGTATACGACCACGAGAAATTCACTCCCGCAGCCATACTGGAGAAGATACAGGATTATCACGTCACGTCGCTTTGTGCACCGCCCACCATCTTCCGGTTCCTCATTCACGAAGACCTTACGAAGTACGACCTATCCAGCCTGGAATACTGCACCATCGCCGGAGAAGCCTTGAACCCCGCTGTATTCGAGACCTTCAAGAAACTGACGGGCATCAAGTTGATGGAGGGTTTCGGACAGACCGAAACGACCCTCACCGTCGCCACCATGCCCTGGATGGAACCGAAACCCGGCAGCATGGGATTGCCCAATCCGCAATACGACGTAGACCTGATAGACAACGACGGCCGTTCTGTGGAAGCCGGTGAGCAGGGACAGATTGTAATCCGTACCGACAAAGGCAAACCGCTGGGATTGTTCAAGGAATACTACCGCGATGCCAACCGTACCCACGAGGCATGGAACAACGGCATTTACTACACGGGAGACGTAGCCTGGAAGGACGAAGACGGCTACCTCTGGTTCGTGGGCCGCGCCGACGACGTTATCAAAAGTAGCGGTTACCGCATCGGCCCGTTCGAAGTGGAAAGTGCATTGATGACCCACCCAGCCGTAGTGGAATGTGCCATTACCGGTGTGCCCGATGAAATCCGCGGCCAAGTGGTAAAAGCTACGATTGTGTTGGCAAAAGAGTACAAGGCACGCGCCGAAGAAGAGCTTGTCAAGGAGTTGCAGAACCATGTGAAGAAAGTGACGGCTCCCTACAAATACCCGCGTGTCATCGAATTTGTTGATGAGCTCCCCAAAACCATCAGCGGGAAAATCCGCCGTGTGGAAATCCGGGAGAACGACCGGAAATAATACTCGCCACCCAGCATCTGAATCATAAGACAACATCCGGGTGAATGAATAAGGAGGGGATAAAACCGAAGTCGGCCATTCTATTGACGATTTCCGTTTTACCCCCTCTTTTTACAAATAGTTGTCTCATTGTGAATACCAAAAGGAGAAAAGAACTATATTTGCACGAAATTAAACTTCACTTGGAACATTTATAAACAAGAAAGACCGACACGGCATATGAAAAATAGAATGCAGATATGGAAAATACTGGCTTTCTTAGGAGCGGTACTTTTCTTGTCTGATACAATATACGCCCAACAATGGACATCCGATAGTCATTCGGAATACAAACGGGATACACTCCCTTTCTCACAGCGCTTCATCCACAGATTAGGCGTAGAAGGGCGTGCTGGCTATATTTTTCAGACCAACCCTTTTCTGGAGTACTCCAACCACCAATACAAGGCCATGAAAAATGCCTATGCCGGCCATCTGAAATACTCCTTCCAGCTCCGTCCCCACACCGTTGCCGACCAGGCTTATATAGGAGCCTATCAAGGGATTGGAGTCGGCTATTTCAACTTCGGCAATCCGGAAGAGCTGGGCAACCCGCTGGCGGTCTATCTGTTTCAAGGGGGACGCATCGCCCAATTCAGCCCCCGCATATCCTTGAACTATGAATGGAACTTCGGCGCATCGTTCGGCTGGAAACCCTACGATGAATATGACAACCCGGAGAACCAGATTATCGGCTCGAAAGTGAATGCCTATCTCAATGTGAACCTCTACTTAAAGTGGGCACTCTCCCCCAAGTTCGACTTGATGATAGGAGCTACCGGAAGCCACTTTTCCAACGGAAACACCCAATATCCCAACTCCGGTCTGAACACGGTGGACTGCAAAGTGGGACTGGTATATAACTTTAACCGCAGAGCGGATGAACTCGCCCAATCATGGCAACGCCCTATTGTTCCTCCATTCCCCCGCCACGTCAGCTACGACTTGACTTTGTTCGGCTCCTGGCGAAAGAAAGCAGTGGCCCATGAGGGCAGTAGTGGCCAGGTACCCGCACCCGGCACTTACAACGTGTTCGGTTTCAGCTTTGCACCCATGTACAACTTCGGCTATAAATTCCGCGCCGGTGTGGCGTTGGACGGCGTATACGACCACAGTGCGAACATGAAAGAATCGTACGAGGAAGAGAACGGCTTCTATACTCCGCCCGCCAAGAAGCAGATGGCATTGGGCTTATCCGCCCGCGGAGAATTTGTCATGCCTTACTTCACGGTAGGTATCGGTCTGGGAGCCAATGTTCTGCACGGCGGCGGTGACATGAAGTCTTTCTATCAGATTCTTGCCCTGAAAATAGACGTAACACGCAATTCGTATCTCCATATAGGATATAACCTCCGGGAATTTCATGAGCCCAATTATCTGATGTTGGGTATCGGCTATCGGTTCAATAACAAACGCCCCAAGCTGTTCTGAACAATAAAGAGGAGGCTATTTATATAGATTCTTTTATTTCATCTGCAAGCACATATTAGTAAGTGCCACGCGCATATCATCTACTATAGTATTATAGTTAGTTTGTTAGTTCACAGCGATGAACACTTTGTTCAAGTATAGAGAAACAGTTTGTTCCAATAAGGAAAAACAGTTTGTTTTCATATGATGAAACGAAATGTTTTGTTAAGGGAAACAAAGTGTTCGCCATAATGAAACAACTTGTTCTATTAAGGGAAACACTTTGTTCGCTATAGAGAAACGGTCTTTCATATCAAGAGCTTATAAAGAAAAAGCTCTGCAAATCAATGATTCACAGAGCTTAATCGAGTACTCGAAGCGGGACTTGAACCCGCACAGCCGCAATGGCCAAAGGATTTTAAGTCCTTCGTGTCTACCATTCCACCATTCGAGCATCCTAAAAAGGGAAAAGAGAGCGGAAAACGAGACTCGAACTCGCGACCCTAACCTTGGCAAGGTTATGCTCTACCAACTGAGCTATTTCCGCATTTGGAGAACGGGTGCAAAGATAAACAGTTTTCCCGTTTCTGCCAAATTTTTTTTTATAAAAGTACAGTACTCGCAGCGGGACTTGAACCCGCAGAACCTTTTACCTGCCCAGCAACTCTTTCTCTGCAGCTTGCATGGTCTCAAAATTGAAACCATCTACCACTTTCTGCATCAGGGCAGAGACTTCATCGTTGCAAAGGTTTCCGATACTGCCTTCATGGGTATGATGCACCTCTTTGCTGTGCGAGAAGTTTCCGGCTTCAATATCCAGTCCCACCTTCTTGTAGGCATCGCGGAAAGGCATCCCTTCACGTGCCAAGCGGTTGACTTCCTCCACACTGAAAATAAGCAGATACTTGTCATCATCAAGAATATGTTCGTTCACCTTGATTTCATTCATAATGTAAGTCGTCATCTGCAGACAGTCTTTCAGTTCCTGAAAAGCAGGCAGGAAGACCTCTTTGATAATCTGCAAGTCACGGAAATAGCCGGAAGGAAGATTGTTGGCTATCATCATAATCTGCTGGGGAAGGGATTGCAGTTTGTTGCACTTGGCACGCGTCAGTTCAAAGACGTCCGGGTTCTTCTTGTGAGGCATGATGCTGGAGCCGGTAGTGCAATCGTCCGGCAGCTTCACAAAACCGAAGTTCTGACTGTTGAACATACATGCGTCAAAAGCCAATTTCGATATGGTTCCGGCCACACTGGCAAGGGCGAAAGCTACATTACGCTCCATCTTGCCACGCCCCATCTGGGCATACACTACGTTGTAGTTGAGGGAATCAAATCCCAAAAGACGGGTAGTCATCGTACGGTTCAGCGGGAACGAGGAACCGTATCCCGCAGCAGAACCCAAAGGATTGCGGTTGCACATCTTGAAAGCTGCCTGAAGGAACATCATATCGTCCACCAGGCTCTCGGCGTATGCCCCAAACCAAAGTCCGAAAGAAGACGGCATGGCTATCTGCAAGTGTGTATAACCCGGCATCAGTACATCCTTGTAGCGTTCGCTCTGCATAACCAGCACATGGAACAATTGCTCCACAGCTTCCGCCACCTCCTTTATCTCTGCACGGGTAAAGAGCTTCAAATCGAGCAACACCTGGTCGTTGCGCGAACGTCCGCTGTGTATTTTCTTACCTATATCACCCAAGTTGCGCGTCAGCATAAGTTCCACTTGTGAGTGAACGTCTTCCACTCCCTCTTCTATCACAAATTCTCCACGCTCGGCCATCGCATAGATTTCCTTCAATTCGGCCAGCAATTGCCGCAGTTCTTCCTTCGTCAACAAGCCAATGCTTTCGAGCATCGTGATGTGCGCCATGGAACCCAGCACATCGTGCTTTGCCAAATAAAGGTCCATTTCACGGTCACGGCCTACCGTGAAGCGTTCGATATCCTTATTTACCTGAACGGATTTTTCCCAAAGTTTCTGAGCCACGTTGTTTCTAATGATTAATGGTTAGTGATTAATATTGTATCATCGCCAACATATCTGCCATCTTCTCCAATCCTTCCTGCAAGGGTTTCTGCACCATGGTCTTCATAAACGGATTTATATCCATGCCGATGGTCAGTTTCATTTTACATTCGGTTTCGGTGACGGGTACAATCTGTATCCACAGATTGAAGGGCAGCGGTGAAGTGGTTGTTGCAAACTTGATACACTTGCAAGGTTCCTTCTCCACAATCTGCAACGTAATCTTTCCTACGGGAGCCACCTCTATCGTCATGCTCTCCGCATCAAAACTCAAGTTCTTCACTTTGTCTTCAGGCAAACGGTCTTTCACCTTCTCCAGATTGCTCAGGTCGGAAAGCTTTTCATAAACAGCTTCTTGTGAAGCCGGTACAACTTTCACTCCACTCTCAAATTTCGTCATAATCAATCGTATTCAAAAAGAAAAAAGAACTATCCGGACAGAATCTATCCGAATGGCTCTTTTATCCATATTAACATTTTTACAAATAAGTTCTTATTTACCAGATTCCCAATGTGCAGGGTCTTTACGCCATTCATTCAGAGTCTCCACATCTTCTTCCTCGATATAGCCCGTACGCAGTGCCACTTCCATCACAGCCTCGTAATTGGTCAGCGTCACCAAAGGCACCTTGGCATCCTTGAAAGCCTTTTCGGCAACCGGGAAACCATAAGTATAGGCAGCCACCATACCGATGACCTCACATCCGTCACGGCGGATAGCTTCTACAGCCTTTAAACTGCTTCCACCCGTAGAAATCAAATCTTCCACGACTACCACCTTCATACCGGGACGAAGTTCACCTTCAATCAAATTCTCCAGTCCATGGTCTTTCGGAGTGGAGCGTACATATACAAACGGCAAGTTCAATGCATCGGCCACCAAGGCACCTTGCGGGATAGCTCCCGTTGCCACACCGGCAATGGCATCCACCTGTCCGAAACGTTCCAAAATCAGACGCGTAATTTCAATCTTTACGAAATTACGGAGAGAAGGATAAGAAAGGGTTTTGCGGTTATCACAATAAAACGGAGACTTCCATCCGGATGCCCAAGTGAACGGGTTAGCCGGTTGTAGTTTAATCGCTTTTATCTTCAGCAACTTCTCTGCAAACAATCTTTCTAAAGTTTTCATAGCAAAACTAATCTATATATGATAAATATGGCACAAAAATACGGAAACAGAATGAGAATAAAAAAGAGAAAGCCGATAATTTTCATTCGGAGTAGTCATTTTCCTCAGAAACCTCTATGCAACGACATATATCCTTCATTTCGAACCCCCTGCTCAAGGCAAAACGCACCAGTTTGCCATTCAACTCATACTCACTTTCGGCACGGACGCTTTTACGCTTTGCCGCCAGCAGTTTCTGCAAGACGGCGTGGTATTCCTCCTCATCAATCTCGTTCAAATAGGGCCAATAGACAGATGAAGATATCTTTTTCAACTGGAGCGCCTGCCCTATCTTCATCTTGCCCCATTTGGCAAAACGGTATTTGTCGTTGATGAAAGCACGGCAGAAGCGCTCTTCATCAATGTACTTCTCTTGTTCCAGACGGTTGATGATACGGTCTATGGCATCATAGGCAATGCCCCAGCGTTGCAGTTTCTCCGCAATCTCCGCCCGGCAATGCTCGGCAGTGGAGCAATATGCCGCCACTCTGTTCAAAGCTTCAGTTTCAGTTATTTCTATCATCGTTCTGCAATTACGTACCGGTCGTTGCCGGAAATATCTTTTCGGATACGGACATTCGTATAGCCTTGCTTGCGAAGCATCGAAGCGACAGCCTCTCCAAATGCCCGGTTGATTTCAAAATAGAGTCGGCCGCCGACCGTCAGCATGCTCCGTCCCAGTTCACCTATACGCCGATAGAAACGGAGCGGGTCGCTGTCTGGAACAAACAAAGCTCCCGAAGGTTCCCAGTTCAAGACATTTGGCTCCATGTCCTTCTTTTCTGTTTCCGTAACATAAGGCGGATTACTGACGATTACATCAAAGTACTCATCCTCAGCCGGTTGATACGTCAGGACATCACGCTGTACAAATTGTACGGAGGTCTGCAAAAGGCGGTTATTGTCGCCGGCTATGGCAAGAGCTTCTCCGGAAATGTCCCAAGCAGTTACTTCCGCTTCCGGCAACTCTTTAGACAAAGTGACGGCAATACACCCACTTCCAGTGCCAATGTCGAGAATACGGGAAGCCGGAGCGACTTCCTCCAGCATCCTCTCCACCAGTTCTTCCGTTTCGGGACGGGGAATAAGCACCCCCGGAGCCACCCGAAAAGTACGTCCCAGGAAACGGGCAGTACCCTGCACATACTGTATGGGCTCAAAATTGCACAGACGGAAAAGAATGCTTTCCAATTCCTTTTCATCCTTTGGAGATAAAATCATATCTTTGCCCAGGTAATAGTCAATATGACTCTGACCTAACATTTCACAGCAGACAATACGGGAAAGATTGGCTGCCTCCCGGGGAGGATAGCACTCCTGCAAAGCACTGCGGATATGTGAAACGGTTACATTCATTCGGAGTCCGGTTTTATTCGGGCTGCAAAAGTAATCATTAATTTTGATTATTCAACCAAAAGACAAGCAAGGATATGAATTCAGAAGAAGAGAAATATATGCTGCGATGCATCCAACTGGCACAAAACGGACTTTGCAATACAGCACCCAACCCGATGGTGGGAGCGGTAATAGTATGTGACGGGAAAATCATAGGCGAGGGATACCATGTGCGCTGTGGAGAAGCCCACGCCGAGGTCAACGCCATCCGTTCCGTGAAAGACACGTCCCTGCTGAAACGTTCCACCATCTATGTCAGCCTGGAACCGTGTTCGCACTATGGCAAAACTCCTCCTTGTGCAGACCTCATCATCGAGAAGCAGATTCCACGCATCGTCATCGGGTGCCGGGACCCTTTTTCTAAGGTTGCGGGCCGAGGCATACAGAAACTGAAGGATGCCGGACGTGAAGTTATTGTCGGAGTGCTGGAAACAGAATGTCGGCAGCTCATCCGCAGGTTCATCACTTTCCATACTTTGCGACGCCCCTACATCACCCTAAAATGGGCGGAATCTTCTGACAGATATATCGATTACTCCCGCACGGACGGTAAACCGGTTATCCTCTCCAGCCCGCTGACTTCGATGCTGGTACACAAGAAACGGGCAGAGCACAGTGCCATATTAGTAGGTACCCGTACGGCTGAACTGGACAATCCCGGCCTGAATGTCCGCCATTGGTATGGTCGTTCACCGGTACGTATCGTGCTGGACCGGCAACAAAAGCTATCCCCCAGCCTTCACCTATTTGACGGTAGCGTGCCGACCCTCGTTTTTACAGAAATCCCGCACGCTCCGCTACCGAATGTAGAATATCTGCCAGTCAGCGACTACCGGCAGAATATACTCCCCGAAATCATGGAAATGCTGTATACACGCGGATTACAATCCCTTTTGGTAGAGGGTGGCAGCCAAACGCTCCAATCCTTCATTGATGCCGGATTGTGGGACGAAATCTTTGTGGAAGAAGCTCCGCACCTTCTTCATTCCGGCGTCAAAGCACCCGAAATCAGTGACGGATATCCATTTGCAACAGAGCATTCTTTCGGCAGGAGTTTTCGCCATTATACTGCCTCAAGAAACAGTCAATAGCCTCATTTCAGGGCTTTTTTATCGAGAAAAAGGGGGATATTATCTATAATTTTATATAAAACTTCCTCGTAAAGCTGTTTATAGAAAAAAATGTTCCTATTTTTGCAACTTGTAAATAAACACTAACTTTCAAAATGAGAATAAAGTTTCTATCAGTAATTGTGAGTTTTCTTATTGTGTCATTTGCTCTAAGTTCATGCCTTGACTCTGACGACAATTATGAATTCAGCTCCGATGCTACTATACATGCTTTTGGTATCGATACCATACATGGCAAACATTACAAATTTACAATTGACCAGCTCAATAGACTCATCTATAACAGAGATTCATTGCCCGTAGGTTCAGATACCATCATTGACCGTATTCTGATTGATACTATGACTGTTACCGGTTGGATAACTTCAGGCTCGCCTACCGACACGGTATTCGTCATGTCGGACTCCGTGGATTTGAGACCCGCCATGAACAACGATGCCGGCATGCTGTTCAAAGCACATGCCGCCGACGGTGTTACAGTCCGCGAATATAAACTGAAAGTTAATGTACATCTGCAAGACCCGGACTCACTCGTCTGGACAGACATGCAGAAAAGAGGGAATGTATTCTCCAATACCATCAATTTAGGCCAGCAAAAAGCGGTTATACTGGGAGACGAGTTGTTTGTCTACACTTCCAACACTACCGCTTACAAGACATCGACTGCGCCCGATAAATACAACTGGAGTAAAGTCAATGTCAGCAACCTCCCCTCAGACGTAAAGCTGACATCTGCCGTAGAGTATAACAATGCACTCTACATGGTTACAAAAAGCAAGAGAGTATTCAGCTCCACCAACGGCGGCGCCTGGACAGAAGTCACTACATTGGGAGACAATGTCATAGTCCTCATCAATGGTTTCTCCGACCGGCTCTCGGGTATTGTGGAAATCAATGGAAAGCAATATTTCAACATCTGTAAAGACGGAAAGAATTGGGAAACGGAAAACACGGCTGACAACCTTACCCTTGAGGAAGTCCCGGCAGGATTCCCTACCGAAAACATATCCACCACCCAGACCAACACCGGCAATGGTGTAGAGAAGGTGGTTCTGGCAGGAATGCCGCTGGCCAACGAACAAGAGACAATACCCTGGTTCTCATTGGACGGCAAAGGCTGGGCAAGCCTGGCTAACACGGTGTACGACACATCTTGTCCCGGCATGGTCAACCCTGCCATTATGTACTATGGCGACATGTTCTATTGCTTTGGAGGAGAACTTGACGCCATCTACAACTCCATCACAGGCATTGCGTGGAGCAAGACAGAAACCAAGTTCCTGCTACCCCAGGAATTCAAAGGGAAAGGCGCGTACTCCATTATAGTGGAACCGACGAAAGACAAAACTGTGGCCCCGGCAGACAAACGGGACTTCATTTGGGTGATATTCGGCGGTAACGGCACCAAGAATGAAGTATGGCGCGGACGTCTTAACAGATTGGGCTTCGAAATACAATAATAATGATGTCATATAAGGAAGAAATCGATCTAAACCGGATACCCCAGCACGTGGCGATTATCATGGACGGTAACGGACGGTGGGCCAAGCAGCGTGGACACGAACGCAGCTATGGACATCAGGCCGGCGCAGAGACTGTGCACGTCATTGCAGAGGAAGCCGCTAAATTAGGAGTCAGATACCTTACTTTATATACGTTCTCTACCGAGAACTGGAATCGTCCGTCGGACGAGGTAGCCGCCTTGATGGGATTGCTCTTCGACTCCATAGAGGAAGAGACGTTCATGAAGAACAATATCAGTTTCCGGGTAATAGGAGATATTGAAAAACTGCCTGCCAACGTACAGCAACGGCTCAACACTTGCGTGGCACACACCTCCCACAACACGGGAATGTGCCTGGTACTGGCATTGAGTTACTCTTCCCGCTGGGAAATAACGGAAGCTGCCCGGCAAATAGCCGACCTGGTACAGAAAGGTGAGCTGAAACCCGAACAAATCGACAGTGAGCTCATATCCCGTCATCTGACAACCCACTTCATGCCCGACCCCGACCTGCTGATACGTACCGGAGGAGAGCTCCGCCTCAGTAACTACATGCTCTGGCAATGCGCCTATTCGGAACTTTATTTCTGTGATACCTATTGGCCCGACTTCCGTGAAGAGGAGCTACGCAAAGCCATATGTGACTATCAGAAACGCGAACGCAGGTTCGGCAAGACCAGCGAGCAAATCAATTAATCACCGGACACACAAATAGTAAATAGTAAATTGTAAAATAGTAAATAAAAAGATGCACTATCGTATTTTCTCCATACTCGTAACGTTTGTCTGCCTTTTCGGCTGCGCACTGACAACAGCAGCACAGGACGTAAACAACACCGATGAAACCGAAAAGCCGGTTATACTCTATTCGGGAACCCCCAAGAAGTATGAAATAGCCGACATTAAGGTCGAAGGAGCCCAGAACTATGAAGATTATGTAATTGTCGGATTGTCCGGACTATCCAAAGGGCAGACTATCACCGTGCCGGGTGACGAGATTACACAAGCTTGTAAGCGCTACTGGCGCCACGGTCTGTTCTCTGACGTGGAAATTACAGCAGACAAGATTGAAGGCGACCAAATTTGGCTGACCATTCATCTGACCATGCGTCCGCGTGTTTCCGACATACGCTACAACGGTGTGAAGAAGTCAGAGCGTGAAGACCTGGAAAGCAGAATCGGCATGATAAAGGGCGGTCAGATTACACCTAATCTGGTGGACCGCGCCAAGACCTTGATAAAGCGCTATTTTGACGACAAGGGCTTCAAGAATGCAGATGTAATCATCACCCAACGTGATGATCCGGAAAAGAAGAATGAAGTGATTGTCAACATCGACATCGACAAGAAGGAGAAAGTGAAAGTACATCAAATCACCATTGTAGGCAACGAGGCCCTCACGACCAAGAAGCTGAAGCGTGTGATGAAGAAAACAAACGAAAAGGGCAAGTTGCTCAATCTGTTCCGCACCAAGAAATTCATTGAGGACAACTACGAAGCGGACAAACAGCTGATTATCGACAAATACAACGAACTGGGTTATCGTGACGCCATCATCGTGACAGACAGTATCAAGCCCTACGATGACCGCACGGTAGACATCTTCATGCAGATTGAGGAAGGACAGAAATACTATCTCCGCAATGTAACCTGGGTAGGTAACACACTGTATCCTTCCGAACAACTGAACTTCCTCCTCCAGATGAAGAAGGGTGATGTCTACAACCAAAAGTTACTTGAAGAGCGTACAATGACCGATGACGATGCCATCGGTAACCTTTACTACAACAACGGTTATCTGTTCTACAGCCTCGAACCGGTGGAAGTAAACATCGTGGGCGACTCCATCGACCTGGAAATGCGTATCTACGAAGGTCGCCAGGCTACCATCAATAAAGTCAGCATCAACGGTAACGACCGTTTGTATGAAAACGTAGTACGCCGTGAACTCCGTACCCGTCCGGGCGAACTCTTCAGCCGTGAAGACCTGATGCGTTCCATGCGTGAAATCCAGCAGATGGGACACTTCGACCCCGAACAAATCCAGCCCGACATCCAGCCGAGACCGGAAGACGGCACGGTAGACATCGGTTATGACCTTGTATCCAAAGCCAACGACCAGGTAGAGTTCTCCGCCGGTTGGGGACAAACGGGTATTATCGGTAAGTTAAGTCTGAAGTTCACCAACTTCTCTCTGTCCAACCTGCTGCATCCGGGTGAGAACTACCGCGGTATCCTCCCGCAAGGCGATGGTCAGACATTGACCATCAGCGGCCAGACCAATGCCAAATACTATCAGTCATACAGCGTTTCATTCTACGACCCGTGGTTTGGCGGTAAACGCCCGAATGCATTCTCCGTATCGGCTTTCTATTCCCGCCAGACCGACATCAGTAGCCGTTATTACAATTCAGCCTACATGAACAGCTATTACAACAGCTATTATAGCGGTATGTATGGCTACGGTATGTACAACTACGGCAATTACAACAACTACGAGAATTATTACGACCCGGACAAATCTATCCAGATGTATGGTCTTGCAGTGATGTTCGGTAAGCGTTTGAAGTGGCCGGATGACTACTTCCAGTTCACAGCCGAGTTGTCTTACCAACGTTATGTTCTGAGTGACTGGCAGTACTTCCCGGTTACCAACGGTAAGTGTAATAACCTCAGCCTCAACCTGACCTTGTCCCGTAGCTCTATCGACAACCCGATTTATCCGCGCCAAGGTTCCGAGTTCTCGTTGTCTGCACAAATCACACCGCCCTTCTCTCTGTTCGACGGTACCGATTACAGCAAGTACAGCACCAGCAGCCAGGAAGACATGAACAAGATGCACAAGTGGATTGAATACCACAAGTGGAAATTCAAATCCAAAATCTACATCCCGTTGATGGACCCGATTACCGTCAAACGTACTCCGGTATTGATGGGACGTGTAGAATTCGGTTTGCTGGGACACTACAACAAATACAAGAAGTCTCCGTTCGAAACGTTTGACGTGGGTGGTGACGGTATGACCGGCTACTCCAGCTATGCTACAGAAAGTATCGCCCTCCGTGGTTATGAGAACAGCTCATTGACTCCATACGGTTCTGAAGGTTATGCCTATACACGTCTCGGACTGGAATTAAGATATCCTTTGATGCTCGAAACAAGTACCAGTATTTATGCGTTAACGTTTGTGGAAGCCGGTAATGCATGGCATGATGTCAATAAGTTCAACCCGTTCGAATTGAAACGTTCAGCCGGTGTCGGTGTCCGCATCTTCCTCCCGATGATTGGTATGATGGGTATCGACTGGGCTTACGGTTTCGACAAAATAATGGGTTCCTCGCAATATGGCGGCAGCCAGTTCCACTTCATCCTGGGACAGGAATTCTAAGCAATGGACAATTGATAATTGACAATTAATGCAGTATCGTTATGAAGAAGAGTTTATTGATCCTTTTTACGCTGTTTGCAGTAAGTATAACAGCCAATGCACAGAAGTTCGCCTTGATTGACATGGAATATATCCTGGAAAATATTCCTGCCTACGAACGTGCCAATGAACAACTGGAGCAAGCCTCCAGACAATGGCAGAGTGAAGTCGAAAAGATTTCCGAAGAAGCCAAGACTCTGTACAAGAACTATCAGTCTCAGATTGCTTCCCTTTCTGAAACACAGAGAGGTAAAAAGGAAGAAGAGATTGTCGCTAAAGAGAAATCAGCAGCCGAACTGCGCCGCAAATACTTCGGTCCGGAAGGCGAACTGTATAAAAAACGTGAAAGTCTGATGCAACCCATTCAAGATGAAATATACAATGCTGTAAAGGAAATTGCGACACAGAACGGATATGCGGTAGTTGTAGACCGTGCTTCCGCATCAAGTATCATTTTTGCCTCGCCGAGTATTGACGTCAGCAATGAAGTACTTGCAAAACTGGGATATTCAAATTAATTTCATACATTTGTTTCAGAATATAGACTGCATTCAAGATTAAAAATAAGCTTGCTTATTTTGTATTGCGTTCAGTTTGCGCTATATTTGCCCCCGACGAATAATCATTCAAATAAATAATAAACATTATGCTTAAAAAAATCGCACTACTCGTAGTTATGTTCGCCCTCCCGCTGGGAGCTATGGCGCAAGCTAAATTCGCTCACATGAATTCTCAAGATGTAATCGCTGTTATGCCTGAATTTACCAAAGCCCAAGCTGACTTGGACGCCATGTCTAAAAAATACCAGGATGAAATGCAGCGTACCAACGAAGAATTCCAAAAGAAGTACCAAGAATTCCTGGCACAAGCCGACTCTCTGCCGAAAAACATTGCAGAAAGACGTCAGAAAGAGTTGCAGGATATGGCTCAACGTCAAGAACAGTTCCAACAAGAAGCTTATCAAAGTATGCAGAAAGCACAGCAAGATGCTATGGCTCCCATCTATCAGAAACTGGACGAAGCCATCCAGGCTGTCGGCAAGGCTGAAGGCGTGGTCTATATCTTCGACTTGGCCCGTACCCCGATACCATTCGTAGGAGCACAGAGCGTTGATGTAACTGCCAAAGTTAAAACGCAATTGGGCATTAAATAATAGAATTATTTATGATAGAGCAAGCGCGGATAGTTTTATCCGCGCTTATTTTTTATACATTACTGAGAAATTTGCATTATCTTTGCATGGTACATAGTCTTTAGAAAGCATGAAACAGACATTACCTTCTGCAGCCGGTCCCATCGGAATATTCGATTCCGGATATGGCGGACTGACCATCCTGAGCAAGATACGGGAAGCCCTTCCCCAATATGATTACATTTATCTGGGCGACAACGCGCGCGCGCCTTACGGAACCCGCTCGTTCGAGATTGTCTATGAGTTCACCTTGCAGGCAGTCACCAAACTGTTCGAGATGGGTTGTCACCTCGTCATTCTGGCATGCAATACAGCTTCGGCAAAAGCTCTGCGCAACATACAAATGAATGATTTGCCTCGCCTCGACCCTATGCGCCGTGTGTTGGGAGTAATTCGCCCAACCGTAGAATGCATAGGGAACATTACCCAAAGCCGCCATGTGGGAGTGCTTGCCACGGCAGGAACCATCAAGTCTGAATCCTATCCGCTGGAAGTGCATAAACTCTTCCCCGACATCAAAGTGAGCGGTGAAGCCTGCCCTCTATGGGTATCCCTCGTAGAAAACAACGAGGCACAAGGTGAGGGTACCGACTACTTCATACGCAAGAACATCGACAACCTGCTGGCCAAAGACACGCAGATAGACACCGTCATTCTGGGCTGCACGCACTTCCCGTTGCTGCTGCCCAAGATACAGCAATACATGCCCGACGGCATCACGACCGTCACCCAGGGGGAACTGGTAGCAGACAGCCTGAAAGACTATCTTCACCGCCATCCGGAAATGGACAAAAAATGTACCAAAGGTGGAAGATGCGTCTACCGCACCACGGAATCGGAGGAGAAATTCACAGAATCGGCTTCTACTTTCCTGAATGAATCGATAAGAGTTGAGAGGATTGAACTATAAATTCGTCAGCATTAAACATTAAAACAAAAACATTTGTTATCTCTGGAAAAATCAATCATAAACGGAGAAATGATGATGGCGGCACTGTTGTTCAGCGACTTATGAGGAAAACCGCAGAACCCCTCACCGATGCAAAAGTGCAAGGAAATGAAAGGTAATGAGGGCGGACGGTTTTCAAATCATTACCCGGTGAGTGGGTAAGTTTATAGGCCGTCGGTGTTTGTTTCTACTTTCTGCCATATTTTGCAAATCAATGTACAATTTGCTGATACTTAATTTTGTAACCCCAAAATGTGTAAGTTATGCGAAGTACATTCAAGGTGCTGTTCTACGTGAACGGCAGTAAGGAGAAAAACGGTATTGTCCCCATCATGGGACGAGTGACAATCAACGGCTCTGTTGCCCAGTTCAGTTGCAAACAGACCGTCGCAAAGGATCTTTGGGACGCAAAGGGCAACCGGGCGAAAGGAAAGGGCAAGGAGGCACGGGACATCAATTCTGCTTTGGACAACATCAAGGCTCAAATCATCAAGCACTATCAACGCCTGTCGGACAGGGAGGCGTTCGTAACTGCCGAAATGGTGCGCAACGCTTTTCAGGGCATCGGCACGGAGTATGAAACCCTGCTCGGCGCGTTCGACAAGGACAACGAGAGTTTCAGGAAGCGTATCGGCATAGACCGCACTTTAAGCTCGTATAAGGTAAGGGTACGTGCGAGGAACCACTTGGCGGCATTCATCAGGAAGTGCCACAAGCGGAGCGACATTTCCATGCTCGAACTTACTCCGGACTTTATCAGGGAGTACGAAATCTACCTCTCCACGGATGCGGGTCTGCACAACGGCAGCGTGTGGTCGAACTGCATGTGGCTGAAAACCATCGTGGCGAAAGCCCATTACAATGGGCTGACACCGAGAAACCCGTTCGCGCAGTACCGTGTCAACCAGAACATCAAGGAACGGGAGTACCTGACGGAGGATGAAATCAAGGCGGTCATCACACACGAGTTTGCGGACAGGAAGCTGGCCTACATCCGTGACCTGTTCGTGTTCGCCAGTTTCACCGCCCTGTCGTTCGTGGATATAAAGGAACTGACCACCGATGAGATCGTGGAGGTGAACGGAGAGAAATGGATACTGTCCAAACGGCACAAGACGAAAGTACATTTCCAAGTGAAGCTACTGGATATTCCCTTGCAGATAATCAGGCGTTACGAGAGATTTCAGGCAAACGGGCTTGTATTTCCCGACCTGAACTACTGGTCAATCTGCAAACCGCTGAAACATATGATAAGGGAGTGCGGTATCACGAAGGACATCTCCTTCCATTGCGCAAGGCATGGATTCGCCACCCTTGCTCTGAGTAAGGGAATGCCTATTGAGAGCGTGAGCCGGATATTGGGACATACGAATATCACCACCACGCAGAAATATGCGAAGATAACCACGGAGAAAATCGACAAGGATTTGACAACTTTCGGAAACCGTCTCAACCAGTCATTCAATGAAATTTCAATAGCGATGTGATTATGGAAAGAAAAGTAATAACAATCAGCGAAAGCGGCAGGGTGGACATCCCAGGCGGAGATGTGTGGATGTCCGAAATGGAACTGGTGGAGTTGCTCGGGGTAATTGCCCCGACACTCCGTGCGGCCATCAAAGCGATATACAGGGACAGAAAGATTTGCTCGGCAGTTACCCAATGCTGCGATATGGCTACTCCCGTAAGCTGGGCTACATTCTACAATCTTGAGGTGATTATCGCCCTTGCTTTCCGTCTCGACACATATGAGGCGGAAAGGATTCGCCGGAAGGTGCTGGAGTGTGTTTGCCAACGAAAAGGGAACAATGTCAGCCTTTTCATATCATTGGCCAATATGCGGACAAATCATGCGAGGTCCTGATTTGAACCGCTATTTCATCATATCCGTGAGATATGTTTCAAGCTCTGCCGGAGTGGGGTCTTTCAGCAGGACGGTCTTCTGTCCGTCGAGCAGGTAGATGACGGGCATGGCGGGAAGGGCGTACAGCTCACGCTCCACGATACGGCTCTCGTCGATGGCGACGCTCCATTCCCGGGGCAGGGAGGCTTTCGTGTCGTTCCACAGACGGCGGTCGCCCTCGGTGTAGACGGCGAGCACGGATAGCTCCTTGTTTGCGATGAGACCGACGATAACCTCGCTCGTGTGCAGCCCGTCGAGAATCTGCGAGCAGTGGGAACAGGCGGGGTCGTAGAACAGGAGCAGGAGGCGCTTGCCCCGCGTGGCGTGCAGCGTCCGGCGGTTGCCGTGGCGGTCGGTATAGGCGAAGTCCGTCGCCGTCGTTCCGGGACGGTTCTTCCGGGCCATTTCCAGCCGGTAGGCAGGACGTATGCGCTCCGCTTCGGACAAACCGGGCAGGCGGAGCAGCCCTTCGAGGAAGAGGATGTAATATTCCTCGTCGCGCATGGGGGAATTGGGGTCGTCGAGGTAATGCTCCGCGAGGTCGTTCACGAGGTCGAGGCATGTGGAATCCGCAGCCGCACGTTCCAGCAGCCGGTCTATGTGCGGCGGCAAGGTCTCCGGTCCGGCGTGCGGGAAGAGCGAGAGGTAATTCACGAAGTTCTGCTCCATGAAGGCACGGTCGCGGCAGCGGAGCGTGTCGCCGAAATCCATCCCGTCCCAAAAGTGGGCGATGATGTACGCCGCCCGCTCTTCGGGTGCGGTCAGCGACGGCGGCACATCGGGCAGGGACAGCACATACCCACTGCGAGGCAGCGTGTCGGACACCGCCTGCACCCCGTCACGACCCGTCTGCTCCCGCCCGTTGGAATGGCAGGAACAGGCAAGCATGACGGCTACCAGCGACCCTATCAGCAAAGTCCTTCTCATTTATGATCCCGCACACATCTTACCGGCCCGCCCGTCGATTTCACATAATACATGGAGTATGTCACCTCGAATACATGAAATAAATCCTGCTTCCTATGAACATGCAGGATATTCACACGGTTATTGTCATCGGTGGTCGCATTGTGATAATTGCCACACTGGCCGGTTCGAATGATCTCACCGTTCGGAATGCGGGTTCCCTGCGTCGGGAAGAAAGATGTTGTCCCTTGTTTCCATGCGTTCATAAACAGATACATGCCTGCACCAGTATGACTCTCATTGTCCGGTATATTCGTGTTAATCTGGTCATAAGAGGTCGGATTCTCCCCGGTGCTTGTAAAGCCAAGCCAGAGGTCTCCCGGCGGCACTCTCCATCCTGACGGGCAGGGATCGAAGATGGACTTTTCGTTACCGTAGTTGTCATATATGTGTGCTTGATTAGACCCACTACGCATAGTATACCTTTTCATAGTGCCATCATCATTGGGGTCTAATCCTCCCCACAACTTGTTGTCATGCACGCCGGAAGGCAACCAATCACCTTCGTTGTGATAATTATCTCGGGTGTCGGCATATTGTTCGCTTGATTTTTTTTCTCCTTTGTATGGGTACGTCTCTTTTGTCCCGCACAAGAATACCGTCGGATTTTGGATGGTATAGCTTATGGCTTTCTCTTGGGAAGCAAAATTATTATTGTTACCAGCCAGCGAATGGAAAAGTTTACTATTGTCCTCTTCGGCTGTTTTGCCGACTGTAGTGGTATTGTCATTGGCATAATGGTAGCCTGTGAAATCGTCAATATAATCTTTATTATTACCCTCTTGTGATTGTGACGGCGGGAACGGATCTTTCCGTCCCCACTGGTAAAGCATTCCGTGAGTCTCCGGGTCAAGGTTGTCCACATTATCGGGTTCATGCTTCAACGCTCCCAAGTTGCAGGGCATGATGGCGTATCCCGGTACGCGGATGTGGGTGAATATTTGTCTGTCATTCCACGCGTAGGTGGAGTAGACGACGGCATTGCTGACGTTGCCCGGCTCGTTCTCCGTTACCCAGATATGCCATGACCAGATGATTTTTCCCTCTTTGTTGTAGGCTGCTATCAGGGCATTGCCCGGCGTCGAGCCTGTCTTTACATGTATCTTGCGGTGGTACTCGTCGTCATTTACTTCCGAGAGGCGGTCTATCCATACCCTGTCTCCCTTGGAGTTGTCGCCGATGGCGTCTTTCGTCTGCCAGATGATCTGTATGTTGTCGAGCATATTGTCGCTGTCGTTGATCTTTTTCGTATCGTCATCCCCTTTCGCGTCGAGGTAATCCGTGAACTTGTACCCGCCGCCTGTTTCCGTCCGGTAATAGGGCAGAAACGAGAGGGACTGGTTGGGCTTGACCACGAAGCAGTTGGACGAGGGAATGTCCTGATTGTACAGGTCGGTGTAGATGTTCAGCCTGACGCGGTAGATGAAGTTGCGCCGGATATTGTAGTCGTTGTAGATGTTGGCTCCCGGACAGACGGCATAGTGCCGTCCTCTTTCCTTTTCTTCTCCGGTGAAGATGTCCACATAGTTTGCCACGAAGTCCACGCGGAAAGCGTTGGCCGGGGCATTGTTGGTCTTCTCGCCGGAATCGGCCACGCCGCTGCCGGTGCGCCCCTGCAAGTTCTCGGGGAGGTAAACCACCAGTTTCTTCGTGTAGTTGCCGTTTTCGTCCTTCGTGCCCGGAGAAAAGGCTCTGGAGTTCCAGCTTATTTCAGGATATACCGCAGCGTCTGTCGTGTTTCCCGTGGCAAGCGTGCCCACCCGGCAGTAGTACGGCATCTGGGCGACGTTCACGTCGGTAAGGACAAGCGACTCGGGAATATCCCCGATATAGATTTCCACCTTGGCGTACATCCGCGTTACCGTTACCTTCACCTCTTGGCCTTTCATGGGCGTTACCTGTTGGGAGGCGCCTTCCATCGGCAGGGAGAAATCGGTCGGGTTCTTGCCGTTATCGACCGCTATAAACTTCGGATCGGGCAGGGTCAGCTTCTTTACCTCTTCCAGCGTGGCGGAGTTGTGCACTGCTGCCCAGTCGGAGCCTGAAGTGGCGGTTTTCCCTATGTTGGCGACCACATAGACAATCGAAGATACATCCGGTTTCAGTAGCACGTCCACTTCCTTTCCGGTAGTCTCGTCGGGAATGATATCCTTGTCCGAAAGGTCGTAGTAACGCGGGGTGATAAGCAGGTTGTGGCTTGTCGCGTCGAACTGGAATACCCAGATGTTGTCGATTTTACGCTCCGCATCCGTACCCCGTTTTTCCTCTTCGGAAATGTTTTCGGATGGGAGGTCGTCGGGATCGTCAGCCGTGCGGGTCTGGACGGCCGGGGTATTCATCGCCGCCACATCGAACGAGAGACGGGTTTCGACAAGGTTCGTGTCGTCCACCACGACGGTAGTAGGCCGGTCTTCGACAAACTCATCGGTACAGGAGGCAAGCAGGCCGGAGAGGACTCCCAGCAACGGGAGCAGGTATGGGATTATATGCCGTTTCATGATTCTTCTGGCTGTTTGGTGATTTTGATACTTACATTATATATATAGTTTCGCATGATGTTGAAATCGTTATCCATGTCGAAACCGGGATAGACCTTGTAGGTATGTGTCTTTTTCGGGGTGTCATTTCCATACGATACGGTGAGATCGACCCGGAGGGCATGTTCCGGGATTTTATAGTCGTCCGTTTCCTCTTTCCCGCTCATACCCGTTACGATACCTTGCAGGTTTTCGGGGAGATAGAGGTTAACTTCGTCCGCATTTTTTGCATCGTAAGATGTCCACTCGATACCATCGGGGTATTCAGCCGGACTGGTATTGTGATAGCCGTCATCATTGACCAGCGAACTCACACGGCAATAGGACGGGATGTTGCAGAACTTGATACTCTGGATTGTCATCCCATGTTCTTGGAGATTCGCCGGATCGACCTCGACCTTTACCCGGGCGAACATACGTACCAGCGGGACGCTGACGTAGCATTTGGAGGCTATCACCATCTGCTTGGACTCGCCGAACATCGGGATAACCTTTCCCTTGCTCCCTTCCTCTCCCATATTGGAAGAGATGAACGGCTGGGTAGCCGAGACGGGAATTGCCTGCGACAGGAATCCTTGATACGTTTTGAAAACTTCTTTTATGTTGTCGGTCTTATCCAAAGCCCATGTTTCTTTCGTCGTGACGGGGGAATCTCCCTCTGTGCCGGCACTGCCGTCGGTATCAGCACTTTCACCGGAATCCGTATCTTCATAGGCTCCTCCTTTGCCGATATTGGCCACGATGCACACCACGGAGTGCTGGCCGTTCTCGTTAATGGTGAGATCCGTCTTCGTCTGGATGTTGTTGGAATCGAAATCCTCAATATATACCGGGGTTTTCATACTCTGCCCCGTTTCCACGTTGTATTGGAATACCCAGATGTTGTCGATTCTGTTTTCATCGGCCGTGCCGCCCACGGAAGCCCGTGTTCCGGCTCTCCCGTTCAGACCGAACGAACCCACGTCCAACCGGATTGTAGCCTCGCATTGCCCCTTTCCGTCCGAAGTGTCTTGCAATATGTCCTCCTCTTTCGTGCATGACGACAGCAGGAGCAGGAAAAGAGCGGCAAGTACCGACTTGGGGCCGATACCGCGTTTTATCTTGATATGTGGATAATCTGTCTTCATGAATCTATATCGTTAAAACTCAACGTCGTTATCTTTTTCATCCTCCCACGGGGAGACGGGCGAAACGATCTGGATGTCCCCGAAATCGAAGGTGTTCTCGTACAGCCCCTGCCAGTCGCTGACGGTCAGCAGCAGCTTGAAGTTATAATGCGTGCACGTTACCTGAAAACGGTAGATGTTGTTGCGCTCGATGTTCAGGCGGTTGTTGTTATTGCTGTTGTCGGTCTTTCCATCGCCGTACTGGGCGAAATAGATCGTGTGCGGGGCGTCGTCCGCCAACTGGATGTCGAATTTCGCCTTTATGCTGGAATAGGCGTCGCCTGCCCCGACGTTACTGTACTCGGGCAGGTAGGCCGTCCATTTCTCGTACCGCTTCCCGCCTTCGTCCCACCGCCGCACACGCCGGAATGAGAGTTCTTTCGCCTCGCTGTCGTTCTGGTCGCCTACCAAGTGCAGGGTTGGGGTGTAATCACTCTCCCAATTTCCGTTGTGGTCGTAGGAGTCTTGATGGAACACGTCTTTCGGGGCGCAATAGCCCGTGGCGTTGTAACGGTCGATTTTCAGGCTGCTGAACGACAGGTCGAAATAGTCGTCCGTTTGCAGTATCACCTCCACCTTCGCCATCGCACGCAGCAACGTCACGGGTTCGGAAAGGATGGTCGCCACACCCGGCTTGAAGGTTACGTTATCGTATTCGTGGACGCCATAGAAAGGCATGAGCCTGCCGGCGTCCGGGTCCAGCGCAACCGCTGTGGGGTTCGTTTCGTTGCCGTCCGTCAGGCAGTCGTACTGCGCCCAATCGGCGTTGCATATATTCGTTATGGTCGTTACGCCCTCTTGCAGGGACGCATCTACATCGCTGTCTTCCGGGTATTTCGGCCAGTTTGCGAGCACGACTATCTTGAAGGAGCTGTGCTTGACGAGCGCGTCGGGCGCTTTGCCCAGCACGCTGTATTGGCGGTAATCGCTACCGTCTGCCGTGATGAAGCCGGAAGGCTCGAAATCGGCTATGAACTTGTTATCCTCGTCGAAGAAGTAGATACGGTAGTTCCCGCCGGCTATGTCGATGTAATTCTCGTCCGTCTCTCCATCTTCATAACCCTCCGCGGCGGCTCTGGTCGGTATCTTGAAGCCGATATTGAGCGTGGCCTCTCCACCGGACGGCACATCAGGGTTTTCCGCCGCCTCGCGGCTGCACGAGGCGAGGGTCCACAAAAGGCAGAACATCCATGTTCCCGTGATCAAATATCCTATCGCTTTCCGCATAATACCTCCCTTCGTATCACAATCCGGCGTTTTGCAGCACTACCTTCCACGAGTTGATATAAATGTAGGTATCGAGCCAACGGTCTCCCTCGTCGAGAAAGAACACCATGTCGTACTCGTCCTGACGGTCGAGATACTCCTGATCGTCCATGTCCCGGTTGTAGAAGCCTTTCACAAGCAGGGCGTAGTCGATAAGGGGAATGGAGAAAACGGTTTTCCCCGTTTCCCTGTTGGTCACGGTGAGGCGTGTTCCCTGCCCTTTCACGAGGCGCGGTACGGTCAGTTCGGCGATGGCCGTGCTGAAGACGGAACGGGTGATGTCGTTCACACTCCGGGCCTGCGTGTCCATACCGGCTTCACCGGAATCGGTGTGCCAGGCATAATAGGTTACCGGTTCGTCGGGCAGTAGGGTGTTGTCCCAGTCCATGCTGCCGTTGTCGTCGTGGATGGCGAAGACGAACTTGTCCTTGTCGACGGGTTCTCCCGAAATATGTTGCAAGACCACACGCACGTTGTTGGTGTTCTTCACCAGCGGAACGGTATAGGTGTATGTGCCCTCGGTATCACCGAACGTCTGTTCCGGCAGCCATCCGTGGAACAACCGGTCGAGATCCTCCCCGACGAACGCGGTGCCTTCCGCATCATGCTGCCGGTTGAGCGTGCAGGTCAGCTCCGTGCAGACGGTCGCTTGAGGAATCGTGAAAGAGCCCTTGTCGGCCGTGCCGCACCATGCCAGCAGGTCGTATTCGCCCGGCTCCACATCGACGGTCATGGCATAATCCCCGGAAGCCAATGCTTCACCCTGCTCGGTGCGCTGCCATACGATCCTGCCATTGCTGTCGAGCAGGTAGAGTGTCACCGTGTTCACCTCATGGGCAAAGGCATCGGCATACTTCATGTTGTAGTCGTAGCGGAATCTCACCCGGTAATTCACCGAGCAGTCGCCCTCGTCGTCGTAGATCACGCTGTCACAGGCGTGCAACGCAAACATGCAGACGGAAACCGCCAGCAGCTGTCTACATTTTCTTACATAAGGCCGTATATCCATATTTATTTATCGTTTGTATCTCACTATATATGTACCACAGTGTTTCTCCGTGGGGAAATTTCAAATCCGGTGGGAAACGGCGAGACCTGCCTTTTCCGTGCCCGTCCTCTCTTTACGCCGGAGCGGAAGCGTTTTTAATTATTCCGAGTGAAGGCGGATGTTTGCCGCCCGCCTTCACTCGGGACAGTTGATTAAAAGATTACTGATTCAAGAAAAATCATTAGAGCTCTACATTTTGGCTTACAATCTTCCAAGAAAGGATATTGATGTTCGCCCCCACATAATAGGTTTCCTTGTCATCATCACCGGGGACAATTGCTTCATTCGAGTCGAAGATACCGTGTCCCATGTTTTCTAACTTGTTGATGGTAACTACATAGTGATGGTTGCGTACCACGCCGTACTTAGCCTCGGGTATAGTCTTGTTACCATCAGTTTCGCTTATCTCATCATTGTTCAAGTGTTCGATAGGAATGTTGTAATACATCAGACCGCCGTTATAACCGATGGCATCAGTAGCTGCTTCTTCCAAAGCCTTATCAAGTTCCGTAAAGTCAGTAACTTCAGAATATGAATTATCGTCCTTTTTATAAATAGTTTCCACGTTGGAAGGCTTTTTAAATACCACCTTGATAACGCCGTCGCCTACATTATCCCATTCGACGAACTTGTTGTCAATCTGGGTATAGTTATTGTTGTCGGTAGTTGTCCAATAATCCAGCTTGCCGCTAGTGTTAAGCACGTTAAGTATATAATTGAAGAAAGCTTCTTTAGTGAAAAGCGTGCCGTTGTAACGCACGAGGTCAAGGCCATTTCCGTTCTTGTCGCATACCTTGGCACTCAACAACACGCTGGTTACAGCCGAGGGAAAATAGTCCGACACGATTTTGCTTGTATTGGTATTCTCCGCGCAGTAAGAGAATTTGCCTAATTCAACCGGGTTGGTAAGATTAACGTAATTCAGGAAATCAGTCGTCGTGATTTCTGTAAACTTGTCGGGATAAGTTCCGTTGGCGTTCGCAAGCCCATAGTTATACGACTTGCCCCAGTAACTGCGGAAGTTGTTCGCATCATTCCATGTGAATCCGTTGGGTTTCGAACCGATATAGTCATTCCACTCTTCATCAATATTTTTCATCATGTTGGAATGTTTTGCCGTGGCGTTTAACTTCCACCCGAGAAGTTCCACGTAGAGTTCTTCCGCAGCGGGGTTTCCATCCGTACCAACGTTTTCATTACCGGCAACAGTCGTTGTGATTTTGTATCTGCCGTTTTCATCCGCTTTAAGTCCATCAGATTTTACCGTCACTTTAGCGGCCAAACGCTCCACGTATACGGTTACGGGGGACTGGATGTTGTCCGCATCAATGGGTTCCAGTGAGAAATTCTCTTCTTTTACCTCTGTTACAAAGTACGGGGAACTGTCGGAATGTTCATAACTGGTGGTGCTCATGGTGAAGTAATTCGTGTCATCGACCGTGTTCCAGATTCCCACGCCGTCTTCGTCTGAAAGAGTCTTTTCCATCTCGTCCAAGGTCTGACCCGGGGTGAAATCGCCGGGTTTGTTGAGCACGGTAACCATATGCTTCGGATAATTCTTTTGGGTCAGTCCTTTGAGTACCACAACCGTGTTACTTTTGAACTCGATGTTGCCATTTTCGGAAGTGGTTACTGCGTTTCCACCGTTCCACGTGCTGCCTTCCGCCACGAACAGCCCGTCCTTATCATAGAAATAGAAATGTGCGGTATTTACCGAATGTTCGCTTTCATCACCGTATTGAAACCCTTCATTCGAGCCTCTCGATGTGATAGAACCGACATCGGCAAGCTTGACGCTCATGTAAGCCTCGTCGCCTGTAAAGACATCCGGAGTATCTGGAACAGCCTCCGAAATCTCGTCGTTCGAGCAGCCCGCCAACATCAGAGCCGCCAGAACCGGGAAAAATAATGCTTTTTTTCTCATTGCTGTGATGTAATTTAAAAATTATTGAATGAATTTATTTGATTTGAATTATTTACGTCTTCCGCGGTCGAGCTCGTCAAGCGTCACGGCAGCCTGTTCTACGCCGAGGGCCTTCGCCTCGTTCAGGTGGCGGCGTGCCGCGTCATAGTCCTCTCGGCGAATGGCCAGTGCACCCCGGGCATAGACCGCCTCCGGGGTATTCCCCGCTTTGGCGAGATAGCGTTCTGCCCCGTCGAGGTCCCCGCGCCGCATGGCGGCGTTGGCGGCATTGAGGTTGGCCGTCTCGTCCGATGGGTACATGCGCACCGCCGTCTCGAACACGTCGGTGAACTCGTCCGTACCCGGCTCGTACTGCTGTGCCACGAGGTAGAACTCGTTCAGGCTCAGTTTCTGCGGCTGCTCGCGCATGACGCGGGCTATCTCCTCCGCGTCGCTGTAGCTGCGGATGTCGTAGGCGATGCGGTAGTCGGTATGACGGAGGGCCGGGTAGCAGTTTTGCAGCAGGAAGCGGTACTCCTCGGGATAGGTACGCTTGATCTTCGCCTCCTTCGCGTCGGGATCGAGGTCGCTGTCGATCAAGTCGAGAATCTCCGTGCGGTGGTCGAGGTTGGTCTGTTCGACATAGCGGCGCAGCCCCGCCCAGTCTTCCGGCTCGTAATCGGTGGAGATGACGTCATCCTCAAACTTGTAGAGCTGCTGGATGTACTTCTTCAACGCCTCGGTACGCCCGACGGCCAGCTCCTTGTTATGCGCATAAGGGCTTTCCGGGGAGGCGTAGCCTTTCAGCCACACCTGCGTGATGGTCACGTCGCGGTCGTCGCGCACGGAGTCTATCGTGGCCTGTATCTTGCCCAGCTCTACGGTGTTGCGGCGGTAGTCGGGATAGATGACGGCCTTGTCCACGGGGAAGTCGATGAACGCCGAGCCTTCGAGCGAGCGGTGCTTGACCGTCTCCGCCGCCGGCTGCGCGTAGACCAGTGTCGGGAAGAACGCCTCGCAGTGATGTCCGAGTTCCCCGTCCTGCTCGGCCAGCAGCGTGTGGCAGCAGCCGTAGTCGCTGCGGCGGAGCGACAGCGTGGCACCGTCCATCCAGTCGGCATACGACACTATATTATGGTATGCAATCTCATCGGGTTTCTCGGAAGCCTTGAAGCTCTTCTCGTCCTTGCCGGAGAGCATACTCTCTCCGTTGCGGACGTAGAAATAGTAGCGGCGGCGTCCGTAAATGCCTACCGACTGAAGGTCGAGCGAGTCGCCGCCGTTCACCAGACGGGGCGTGAGCAGCACGGCACGGTTGCCGTCCACGTCGAGGTCCTTGAGACCGAGCGTCATGTCCACGGCCATGTACCCGCCGTTGCGCTCCATTTTCAGGTCGCCGACGGAAACCCCGTCCACGACGGTCTGTGCGGTGGTCTGCGCCTGCGCCACCGTACTCATGCCCAGAAGGGCGATTACCATGCAATATATCTTTTTCATCTTACGCGCGGTTTAGAATACATAAACTAAATTGACGGCCGCCTTGGTGGGGCCTACGTAGTGGTGCGGCTTGTCCGTTTCTATTTTCTTCCCGCAGCCGGCACAGCGGAAGCGGTCGTAACGGGTGTAGGAGTAGCCGAAGCCGATCTCGGCTTCGAGGTTCCAGTGGCGGCCCAGTATCCATGCGTAGCCGTATGCCACGCCCGCGCCGACGAACCAGCCCTGATAGCGGGTGTCCTTGAACTTGCGGGCGTCCGTGCCGAGAAAGCTGACCTTGCCGTCGAACCCGCCGATGTTGTACTGCCCGCCGTGGGCGTGCAGACCGATAAAATGCCCGGAAAAGCGGTCACAGAACCAGTAGCGCGCCTCGGGCTGCACGGCCCAGTGTTTCCAGCGGCGCTGGTGCGAGAGCGTCCACGCGTTGAACTGACCCGTAACGTCCAGCGTCCACTTGGGGGCGAGGCCGATTTCCAAGCCGAGATTCGGGTTGAGAAAACCGTCCGCGAGCAGGTTTGTCTTCAAGGCGACGTCCTGTGCCCGAACCCCCTGCACAATGCCGACAGCAGCGAGTGCCAGCGTGATGAGTATCCGTTTTATAATGTTACTATTCATACTTGAAAAAGTTATCAATAAAACCTGTTTCCTTTGTCATTCATATGTGTTTTCAGTCCGTCTCCTTGCAAGAGACGGACTGATTTGTATTGTATTGGTTGTCAGTATTGCAAGACTGTCACCGGAGAACTTTTTGCTAAACATTTTATGCTTTTGGGCAGAATCGGTGAAAAAACATGGTGAGAAATTCTTTATTCTTCTGCAAATTATATAATTTTGCAGCGTTAAATCCGTCTCTTGCAAGGAGTTGGAGCATTCCGCTAAACAAAATCAGTCCTCCCGGGCACTGAATATCCCCTACAAATCATTGAGAATCCGCCCGTTCGCCTCGTCTATCACGGAAGTGTCGAGGGAGGCGAGATAGATTTGCGTGGTCGTCTCCGAATCGTGCCCCATGCCCTCGCTGATGACCGACAGCGGGATGTTCTTGCTTTTGGCAATGCTCGCCCAGGCATGGCGCGCGACATACATCGTCAGTGGAACGGAAATACCCGCCATTTCCGCCACCTTCTTCAACTTGCGGTTGACAAGGTGCAGGGCGTTCTCGTACTGCCGCCTTTCGGAAGCGGTCGGATCGGTTATCACGGGCAGCAGGTACTCCGTGGTCACATTGGGATGTTTCTCCACGATTTCCCCCATACACCGTTCCCACCTTATATGCAGTTGCTGCCCCGTCTTCTTCCTGCGGTATGACAGTATCCCGTTCTTCAGGTCGGATTTTCTCAAATAAGCCATGTCCACGAATGACATGCCACGGGTGTAGAACGAGAAGAGGAACATGTCCCTCGCAAAATCCGGTGCCGGTTTCAGCGAAAGGTCGAGTCCCTTTATCCTCCTGACCGCCTCGAACGGTATCGCCCGTTTGACGGTCTTCTCCATGCCGGTATAGACGTTCCTGAACGGGTGGCGCTGCGGCGTGAGCCCTTTCTCCACCGCACGGTTGTAGGCGGCACGGAGGATGCGGTTGTAGAAGGACACGGTGTTCAATGATACGCCGCATCCTTTCAGGTACGCCTCGTACTCTTCCATCAGGTCGGGACTTATCTCGTCGAGCGGTATATCGCGCCCTTCCCTGAACCGCATGAAGCTGTTCAACGCCGCCGTGTAGGTTTCCGACGTGCGTGTCTTGCCCAGCCGTTCCAGCCGGGCGATGACCTCCTCCATGAAGCCGGAGAAACACGGTTCGTCCGCCGGTTCCTGAAACTTCGTCACCACATCATCCGCCGTGAAGTTGCCTCCATTGCTCCCCAACTTGTCGATGACAGTGTTCAAACGCTTCAAGTCACGTGCCATGCTGTCTTTGACGGTACGGAGAAACGCCTCCCTGCCGCCGGTGGTGATTGTCACCGCATGTTTGCCGCTATCCCATTCCTCCCTGAAAATACGGTAATCCGTCCGTATCTGGCGGATTACACGGTTGTGGATAATCTGATAGTAGATTGTGCCCTCCTTTTCCTCCCGGACGGAAGGGCGGTATTTGACTTTCACTGTTGCCATACGGGAGCTATTGAGGTTTCATATTATTCTGCAATCGCTCCTGCATGAGGCTGTCGGAAACGGCTTTCAGGGAGGTGTCATACCCGTCCGCCTGCTTCCGCACCCATTCGATGGCCGTTTCGTCCCGGCGGATGTCGAACACCTTGTTCAGCCAGAGCACATCATTGGCGTCACATCCGCCCCATGCACGGATGGCACGGAACTTCAGCGCGTCGTCCGCATACTGCCGCTTGGACTGCCATTGTCCAATATTGCCCCACAGGGACAAGGCGAATACCACACCAAGCCCCAAAACGAAAGAAAAGACCTTGCTCGATTTGATGTCGAAGCTATGTTTGTGGATATGTTCCTGCGGTTGCCGTTCTTGCCGGGTAACCTGTTCGCCCTGCGATTTCTTAATCTCGTCAAGCTGTTGCAAGGTCAGGGTGGAAAGCTGTGCGTAAGCTTTCCACTGCCTTGCCAGCAAGCCCTTGATCTCTTCCGATTGGGCTTTTGCCGTTTCCGTAACCGCTTCCTTAACCGGGGATAAATCCGGCTTGTCATTGTTGCTTTGTGGCTGCTTGGTTATCACTTTTGGAAGTTCTTCCAATTTGCTGTTTATGCCATTCAAGGCTGTCTTGATTTCCTCGAAGAGGATGAATACATTGTTGTCTGCCATAATTACCAGTTGATTTTACGTTGTTTCTTCTTTTTCCTGTTTCTCAAATAAGGGTCGTAGGGTTGCTGTTCCTCCGGTGCATTGGTCGGAGTGAACAAGCTTAACGAACCGCTGATAAGGTCGCCGCCGCTGCTGGAAGTAGGGCTTGTTTCTTTCCGGTAAGCCTGCGGGCGGACTTGCGCCTGCCGTTCCACATGGCTGTTGCGTTCCAATGCCGCATCTATCTTGGAGTAGCTGAACCGCCGGTCCACCTTTGAACCGTTGAAACGGTAGCCGTTCATGGAGAAGACGACACCTTGGATTTCATCCGTCTGTCCCTTGCGCTTGAACTGCACATCGACACCTTGTCGTTTCAGGTTATTGACAAGCACGTTCCAGTTGCCGCACCTGCCGACTTCTGTTCGGAGTATGCCATACAGCTCGTACCTCGTCCTGTCCGGCTCACGCAGGCGGTCAATCTTCACTTGCTCCTTGCCGTTTGCGAAGTGCAAGCCATACTTCTTTGTAAGTTCCTTACAGATACGCTCACTGCGAAAGTGGTCGTTCCTGTCGGAAATGGTCTTGCCGTTATTGTCGATGCGGTTGTAGGCTATATGCACGTGCGGATGCTCCTTGTCGAAGTGCCGCCCGATGATGTACTGCGTGTTCCGGATACCCATTTTCTCCATGTATTCACGGGCTATCCGCACCAAGGACGCATTGTCCAGCCGTGGTGAATCTTCTTTGGAGAAGCTCAACGCGATGTGCCCGACTGCCTTTGTCACCCTCGGATTCATCTGCGCCTGACCGATGAATCCCTGCGCTATCGTGTCGTTATTTTCCAAGAATAAGCCGCCGGAGTCTATGATTTGAGTACCCTTCCCGTCGTTCAGGATGTAGTAAACCACGCCCTTGAAGTCCGAGCCTTTCATGATTTTCGCTATCATAGGCGTATCTTGTTTACAAGGTTGTCCATCTCTATCACCAGCGTGCGGCACGGGACGTACACGGAGGTGTAGCCCTCCGCGTTCGCCTTCCGTGCCAGCTGGTTCAGGTTATTCGCCATCCCGCACAGCTTGCGGACAAGGTCGCCATGCTCTTTCGAGAGCCGTTCCCTCACGCCGCCCTCCCTGATGCAGCCACGGATGAACTCGCTGGCGGAAACGCCCGCCGCCCTCGCCTTGGATTTCAGCAGGTAATAGTCTTCCGTTGCCATCTTCACGGTGGTGCGGTACTTCAGTTTCTCGGTCGCCGCCTTCTTGGGCCGGCCGCCCTTGTTCCTGTCGGTATTGTTCTTCTGTTTCATCTGATTACGTTTTTTGATTACTGTTCATACCCGGTGTACATTGCAGACCAACGGGATTCCCATCCCATGCTTCGGGGATGGGGCGGCAGGCGGTTTCGGTATGACCGAAACATAAACTTGCTTGCCCCAAAACCAAAAAATTCCCTTTTTGAGTTGCTCGGGATGGAAGCCCGCCGGTATGCCTCTTGGTTGAATCGGATTAAGGGATCACATCCCTTTCCAACGCTCGAAATCCTCGGCGTAAAGTTCGACGTGGTGGCGGACGATGTTCTCCAATAACCCCGAAAGGCTCATGCGGTTCTCGCCGATTTTGCAGGCGAAACGGTCGAGCGTGTCACGCAGTTTCCGGCTGATGAATACCGGCTTGCGGTCTTCAATCCTGTAAGGACACATGAAGGTGCTGCGGTACTCCTCCAATGAGAGCCTGCGTTGCTTGCCGCTTATCCTGCGTTGGACGGCTGGAGCTGTCGACGGCTGTTCTTCCCCGCAAGAGGGTGATGCGGGGTGCTCCGCTTCCGCAGCCGGTGTGGGCTGTTCCATGCTTGCAGGTTCGTCGGAAACCGCCGTTCCGATTGTCGTTCCTCCTGACTTTTCCGTTTCGGGTTTTGACAGGCGTTTCAGTCCCAGCATTTCCATCAGTTCATCATTGCTCACTTCTTGTTTCTTTTTCATTTTCATCAATGTTTGAAAGGTTAATACTATGGTCAATGTATGCCTACATGACCTTGTGTCGGTTGCAAAGGAAGTGTGCATTGTATTCAACTACAAGCGATTGGACGCAGGTTGGCAATTATGTGTCATATTGCTTTTTCGACAGGTTTGCAGGCGGTGACGGCTTCACGGTTCCGCACAAGTCGGACGGGTAGCCGTGAGCACGGGCGAAAACCTTGGTTGTGGTATTTGAAAGGAACGGAACCGGATGGCAGGGGAAGACGACTGTCAGTCTGCCGATGGGCGTTCGCCCTGCCGTCTTTGTCTTTTGGCAAGTGAATTTCAGATAGGCGTGTGTAATCTGATTACAATGTCATGTATGCGGACAATGTTACCATTACGGGGAACGTACAGTTTGAGTAAAGCATATTGTTTGAATTGTCATGGAAGCTTGCAAACCGGAGACAACCTCTACATACCTGTGCCACATGCTGCCACTTGCCCAAAATGTTTGGTGAAGTGATTGAGGGGGCTTTATCTTAGCGGTGCGAAACGAAAAGACATATGCAACTATAAATATGATAAGGAGTAACAAGTATGGAAATAATCTGTTTTGAGAAGAAGGCGTTCGAGGAGTTCGCCGCCAAGATTGAACGGTTCATTCAAAGGGTGTCGGAGATGCCGCACTTGAAAGGCATGAGGGAAACGAATGACTGGCTCGACCATTACGAGGTCTGCCGGAAGTTGAGAATCAGCAAGCGGACGTTGCAGACCCTGCGTGACAACGGCACGCTCGCCTACACCAAAATCGGCAACCGCACCTATTACCTGCCCGAAGACGTGGAACGCATCGTCACGAAGGTGGAGAACAGACGCAAGGAAGCCCGTTACAAGGGACGGAGTGTCTGAAAGAGAAACTATTGTATCACTAAATCCGAATATGAGTATGTACAACGAACTGAAAACAAGAGAAGACGCGTGGATGCAGTCCGTCCACGAGAGTATCGACCGGCTGTCGGTCCTGATTGACGCCATCCCCAAGGATGGTGCGGACCTGCCAAAAGACGAATACCTGTGCGACAAGGAAGTCTCCCGGCTGCTGAAAGTGAGCCGCAGGACTTTGAGCGAATACCGGAGTAACGGAACACTCCCTTACTACATCCTCGGTGGCAAGGTGCTGTACAAGCGGAGCGAGATTGAACAAGTATTGAGGCTGGGGTACAGGGGTACGGACAGGCTGAAGGGCTGCGGCTGATTCTCCATTTTTCAGAGGGAGTGAAATTTGCCGCTTGCCCCATGTCCATCAAAAGGGGAAAAATGAGGACAGCATACAACCGGGTTATCCGCACTGAACCGTCTGTATGCTGTCCTTTTTATTTTTTCCCTCTTTTCCGTCGGTCGTTCATTTCCGTTGCCCGTCTGCCGCTCCAAGTACAGGCTTGAAAGGGGAAAGGTTTTCGGATGAAATACGCTCGCAGCGAAGCGTGAGGAAGATTTCATCCGAAACGGCCTGCCGCCATGACCTTTCAACTTCCACCGGAAGGCTGTACTTTCCTTTGCAGGCGGGCTTTGGGAAATGTCTGACCTGCGGAATGGGAAAACTCATTCCACAGGATGGAAAGAAATCCCAACGGAGTTTTGGCGGTTCCGCAAAATTTGCTACCTTTGTAGCAGGATGAGTTGTACATCAATGCAAATCACGCAGGTATGTAGAAATCAGAACGGTTGCCAACCCGTTACCTCGTTTCTTGGAAATCCGCACAAACTTCTTATTTTTAGCGGATTATATGATTCTTCCAAAGATAGAACTTATATTTGTAAGACAGAAACCTCTAAATTCATACCATCATGAAAGAAGAAGACAAAAGCAAACTCGTTGAGGTGTTCACCGGTTCACCGTGGGAAGCAGAACTCGTAAAGAGCCTGCTGGGAAATAGTGATATTGAAGCTGTAACAAAAGACGGAATGGTAGTAAACGTTGTACTGCCTGCCACTGCGGTAGATGTTTCCGTTCTCGTCAATGAGAAGGACTACGAAGCCGCCATGGAAGTAGTCCGTGAATACGAAAAGAGAGAAAATGGAGATTGATTTCAATAGAATTGCTGTCAAGGTAGGCAGCAATGTTTTGACACGTCGTGACGGCACTCTCGACGTCACCCGCATGTCCGCTTTGGTGGACCAGATAGCCGAGCTGCACAAGGCCGGCATAGAAATAATACTTGTTTCTTCCGGAGCCGTTGCTTCGGGACGTAGTGAAGTGCGCCCCACCAAGAAGTTGGACAGCGTAGACCAGCGCCAGCTCTTTTCCGCTGTAGGGCAGGCCAAACTCATCAACCGCTACTACGAGCTGTTCCGGGAGCATGGCATCCCCGTGGGACAAGTGCTCACAATGAAAGAGAACTTTTCCACCCGCCGCCATTACCTCAACCAGAAAAACTGTATGACCGTAATGCTGGAGAACGGCGTCATTCCTATTGTCAATGAGAACGACACCATCTCCGTGAGCGAACTGATGTTCACCGACAACGATGAGCTGTCCGGCCTGATAGCCTCCATGATGGATGCCCAGGCACTAATCATTCTCAGCAATATAGACGGTATCTACAACGGTTCACCCGCCGACCCGGAGTCTCAAGTCATCCGTGAAATAGAACAAGGCAAAGACCTCTCCTCCTACATACAAACTTCCAAGTCCAGCTTCGGACGCGGCGGCATGCTGACAAAAACCAACATTGCCCGCAAAGTGGCGGATGAGGGCATCACAGTAATCATAGCCAACGGGAAGCGGGACAACATCCTTGTGAAAATAATGAATAATGAAGAATTAAACTATACCCGTTTCATTCCGTCTCCGGAACCGGTATCGAGCATCAAGAAATGGATTGCGCACAGCGAAGGGTTTGCCAAAGGCGAACTGCACATCAATCATTGTGCCACCGAACTGCTCTTCTCGGACAAAGCAGTAAGCATCCTACCGGTAGGCATCACTGACGTTATAGGCGAGTTCGAGAAGGACGACATCGTACGGATTATCGACTTCGGCGGTAAACCCATCGGTGTGGGAAAAGCCAACTGTGACTCCAGCCAGGCACGGGAAACAATGGGAAAACATGGAAAGAAACCCGTAGTGCACTACGACTACCTATATATAGAATAGGACACAGACGGATACTATCCACGATATTCATACTTGCATATTTATCACTCTATACTCAGTAAGAAAATGAACTTAAACAAAACTTTTGTCGCCGTACAAGATGCCAGCCGTAACATGCTAGCGTTGAGCGACAAAGAAATCAACCAAATATTACTGGCTGTTGCAGACGCTGCCATAAACAAAACAGACTTCATTCTGAGTGAAAACCAGAAGGATTTGGAGCGTATGCCTTCTACCGACCCTAAATACGACCGCCTGAAACTGACAAAAAGCCGTTTGCAGGACATCGCTGCGGACATCCGCAACGTAGCCGCCCTCCCTTCTCCTTTGGGAAAAGTCCTTAAAGAGAACGTATTACCCAACGGATTGAAGATAAAAAGGGTCAGTGTACCTTTCGGTGTCATAGGCATTATCTACGAAGCCCGTCCCAACGTCAGTTTCGATGTATTCTCACTCTGCCTTAAAAGCGGCAATGCCTGTATTCTGAAAGGCGGAAGCGATGCAGACTATTCCAACCGTGCCATAATCAGCGTGATACACGAGGTACTGGAGCATTTCAACGTAGATACACATATCGTGGAACTGCTTCCTGCCGACAGAGAGGCGACTGCCGAACTACTGCATGCCAACGATTATGTAGATTTGATAATTCCGCGCGGCAGCAGCAGCCTGATAAACTTCGTACGCCAGAATGCCACAGTACCGGTTATAGAGACAGGTGCCGGCGTATGCCATACGTTCTTCGACCGCTATGGCGATATAAGCATAGGTCCATCTATCATTGCCAATGCAAAGACACGCCGGGTCAGTGTATGCAACGCTTTGGATTGCCTGATTATCGAAGCCGACAGCCTGGCTAATTTGCCCGACCTATGCCTGCCGCTGCAATCAAGCAATGTAGAGATATTTGCCGATGAACCCGCCTACCACAGTCTGCGTGACAAATATCCCGTCGAGCTGTTGAGACTTGCCACTGAAGACTGCTACGGCAGAGAGTTCCTGGACTACAAGATGGCCATTAAAACCGTGAATTCTTTCCAGGAAGCATTGGCACATATCCGGAAGTACGGTTCCAAACATAGCGAATGCATCATTACGGACGACAAGACACGTGCCGAATGGTTCTGCCGGGAAGTGGACGCCGCTTGCGTATACGTCAATGCACCGACCTCTTTCACCGACGGCGCACAATTCGGACTCGGTGCCGAGATTGGCATCAGCACCCAGAAGCTACACGCCCGCGGTCCGATGGCTCTGGAAGAAATCACCACATACAAATGGATTATCGAAGGTTCCGGACAGACCAGACCTTGACAGCCGAATAACAAAGATATAGATACACTAAAAAGACTGTAAATATGAAGAACTTTACTTGCGTGCAGGACATCGGTAACCTGAAGTCTGCACTGGACGAAGCATTCGAGATTAAAAAAGACCGTTTCAAATATGTGGAACTGGGACGTAACAAAACGCTGATGATGATTTTCTTCAACTCCAGCCTGCGTACCCGCCTCAGTACACAGAAGGCTGCATTGAATCTGGGCATGAACGTAATTGTACTGGACATCAACCAGGGAGCCTGGAAACTGGAGACAGAGCGTGGTGTCATCATGGACGGTGACAAACCGGAACACTTACTGGAAGCCATTCCCGTGATGGGCTGCTATTGCGACGTCATCGGCGTACGTTCTTTTGCACGCTTCGAAAATAAGGAAGACGATTACAACGAAGTGATACTGGAGCAGTTCATCAAGCATTCCGGCCGGCCGGTATTCTCCATGGAGGCTGCCACACGCCATCCGCTGCAGAGTTTTGCCGACCTGATAACCATTGAGGAATATAAGAAGACGGCACGCCCCAAAGTAGTGATGACATGGGCTCCACATCCGCGTCCATTGCCCCAGGCTGTCCCCAACTCCTTTGCCGAATGGATGAATGCAACTGATTATGACTTTGTGATTACACATCCCGAAGGTTATGAACTCGACCCCAAGTTCGTAGGAAATGCCCGCGTAGAATATGACCAGATGAAAGCTTTTGAAGGAGCCGATTTTGTCTATGCCAAGAACTGGGCGGCCTATACAGGCGACAACTACGGACAAATATTGAGCAAAGACCGCACCTGGACAGTAGGCGAGCGCCAGATGGCCGTTACCAACAATGCCTACTTCATGCACTGCCTGCCGGTTCGACGTAACATGATTGTGACGGATGATGTGATAGAAAGCCCGCAGTCCATCGTAATCCCCGAAGCGGCCAACCGGGAGATTTCAGCAACAGTGGTGCTGAAGAGACTGCTTGAAAGCCTCTAACCAGAGGACAAGACTACTTTATTCTTTTTAGGCGCGGATTACGCGGAAAACGCGGATTCTTTTCTTAAATTTTTCCGTGAAATCCGCGTAATCCTCGCCTAAAAAGAAATTATAGCAAATGCATTTCAGCTACACCGCTATTACTTTTCCACTTCTTTGTCCGCTTCTTCCCAACCGATGAAACCTTTGTCAAGGTCATAGATTATATATCCTTTTTTGCTCAGTATGGCAGCGGCCTTTTTACTACGCTTACCACTACGACAATATACTGCAACCGGTTTGTCCTTCTGCAGAGTGGAGTCGGCCATCGTTTCAAACGACTCATCCAATACATTGATATTGATACTGTGGGGCACGTGTCCTTCCGAGTATTCGGCAACAGTACGCACATCCAGAAGCTGCACCTCCGGATTGGCTATCAATGTGGAAAAGTCATCTACCGAAACAGACTTGAACTGTCCCTCCTTCTGCTGGCAGGAAAAGAGGGTGGTAAAAACGAGGCAAAAACCCGCGAACAATGTCTTCATCGAATATTTCATTTTAGTCAGGGTTATAAACAAAATCGTAAGTCTTGATGTCACCGGAATAAGTGTGCACACTGAAATGAACCATAACCTTCTGTATACCCTCTGCCGCATACTGCCGCAAAGGTACGGAAGCGTAGGCACGCCTGGTATAAGACACCACCTCCTCCTTTGCGTCATGATACAGCGTCAGATATACTTCACTACACCCGGTAGCAGTATCCACAATCACTTCATCCTCAATAAAATGGAACTTATGTTCACCATTCTCCTTGACTATCAGTGTCATATTGAGATAGTCGAGTCCCATCCAGATACCCAGTACATCAGTAGGGTCTGTCTTGACGCCCTCCTCGAACTTGTCGACCGTTTGGGGAACGACAGAAAGAACACCGCTCAAGGCATACAGCACCGCACCGGCAGTTCCATCGGCAGTTACCTCCGAAGCATAATTACTGATGACACGTACCGAGGCGTTTGCCTCTATGTTCGTCTTTGTCTTGTCCTCCACTACCGGCAAGGTTTCCCCTTCATCTGTCACAACAGACTGCAGATAGCCGTCAGCCCCCGAAAAGGCAGTCAGGAACTCCAGCTTCACGGAAGGATAATGATAATCATCATCGCCACAACCAGTCAACAGACAGGCCAACAAAGGCAAAAGCCACCAATCACAGTACTTCTTCATGTATTCATTCTTTTATAGCCGCCAGATAATTCTTCAACGGGTTGGCATACATCAGCAGCATTTTTCCGCGCAGAAAGTCCACGTCCTTATTAGGAATGGAGATACGCTCCAACTGTTGTTCTATATAGGCCGTGAAGCGCTGCTTATCCTCGGCAGTGTAATGGTCGGAAAAATCCTCCTTCCCCTCGAGAAGGTCGTGTGCCACATAATTATTGGGATACATCCGGTAGCTGGCATGAATGCGTTTGTCTATCAGTGCAGACATGCGTGCAAAGAGTTCGGGCTTCGGAAGTGAACGGTCCATCTTCGCCAATTCATCATTCATGCAGGCACCCGTCTGGAAATGTACCCGCCCTTTATAGCCGAACAGTCCGGTCTGCATATTCAGCAAGTCGTCAGCCGTCGTTTTCTTATAGCCTTCAATGTCCCGTTTCAGTTGGAACTCCTGCGCTTTCAGGAAGTCGCAAGGGTCGTATTCATAGGAAATGGCAAGCGGAGCTATATTCATTTCCATTAAGCGGTCAATGACGTCGCCTTCACCGCCTATTGCCAGCATCTTCAGCACACTGTCCTGCGTGCGGTCGTTGGAATCCTTGGCACGCCCTTCACGTTGTGCAATCCAGATAGACTGTTTCTTCTCACTGATGGTATAATGCATATAGCGGGACATGCGTGCGGAAGCCTCCAGCATCTGGCGCATGGTCAACGCACGCAGCACAATGAAGGACTTGTTGACACGCACGAATTTCTTAATCCACGGATAGACAAGCAGGTTGTCGCCAATGGCTATCTCTACCGTATCCATACCCTGGTCTACCAAAAGAATGGACAAGAAACCGGAATCGAGAATAATGTCGCGATGATTGGAGATATAGGTATACGCCGCCGACTTGTCTGCCGGCAACGCGGTATGGTCCAAAGTCAATCCATCCGTAGCCTCCTTCGCCAATTTCCACAGAAGCCCATAGCAGAAGGTCTTCTGAAATTCCAGCTTGGTTTTACACGCGCGCATTTTCTGCGACCAGACTTCAAAAGGTACACCAGGCATCACAGTATCCACTGCCTGCCGGAACGCCGCATCGGCAATCAGTTCCTCATAGACTTGAGGAAGTTCCTCATCATGATAAGGACGGATTTCATCAAATTCCACGTTCGCATTCATAATGAATAATGATTAATCCTTAAACTTGTTTTCTATAATATCTGTCATTACATCCTTCATCTCCATTCCGGCAGCACGAACCTGCTGGGGAATAAAGCTGGTGGCAGTCATTCCGGGGGTGGTATTCACCTCCAGCAGATTGATTTTTTCCCCTTCGGTAATGATATAGTCCACGCGGATAATGCCATAGGCCCCGAGTATATCATAAATGGCAGAAGTCAGCGTCTGCACCCGGCGGGTCAAATCGTCCGAGATGCGGGCGGGAGTAATCTCGTCAGACGCACCATTATACTTAGCTTCATAATCGAAGTACTCGTTGTGGCTCACCACCTCCGTAATGGGGAACACTACGGACTTGTCTTTTGTTTTGTAACAGCCGCAGGTAATCTCGGTTCCGTCCATAAAGGCCTCCACCAGTACTTCCTGCGCTTCCGCAAATGCCTTGGCTATGGCAGGTTGTATCTGCTCTTTCGCCGTCACCTTGGTCACGCCGAAGCTGGAACCTCCCAAGCTGGGCTTAATGAAGCAAGGCAGACCGATTTTCTCCATCACATCTTCATCCGTCACCGACTGTCCGCCGCGCAGCAACAACGATTCGGCAATGCGCACACCGAAACCTTTCAGATACTGGTTGCAGGCAAACTTATCGTACGTGAGCGACGCTGCCAGTACTCCGCAACACGAATAAGGGATGTGGAGCATATCAAAATAGCCCTGCAGACGGCCGTCCTCACCCGGAGTTCCGTGGATGGTGATATAGGCAAAGTCGAATGTCACTTTCTCGCCATCCAGCACGAAGCTGAAGTCATTGCGGTCTACCGGAGCCTTAGCGCCGTCGGGCAGCTGTACATGCCAGTCCAGTCCGTGCATTTCTACAATATATAAGGTATACTTCTCCTTGTCGATGAAGGAGTAAATCCCCTGTGCACTACGCAGGGAGACGTGGAATTCGGAGGTATCTCCTCCGGCTACAATAGCAATCGTGCGTTTCATTCTAATTCTCTGTTACTGATATAGCCTCTCCATTTGTCTATCAGCCGGGTCATGTCATCGGGCAATTCCGAAGTGAAGTACATTTCTTCTCCGGTGACGGGATGCACAAACCCCAGCGTCATGGCATGCAATGCCTGCCGCGGACAAGTGTCGAAGCAGTTGTTTACAAATTGTTTGTATTTAGCGAAGTGGGTTCCTTTCAGGATTTCGTGTCCGCCGTAACGTTCGTCGTTGAAAAGTATGTGTCCGATGTGCTTCATGTGCACACGGATTTGATGGGTGCGTCCCGTTTCAAGGATACATTCCACCAGTGTGACGTATCCCAAACGTTCGAGCACCCGGTAATGGGTGACGGCATGCTTTCCCTGGTCGTCGGGGAGGACGGTCATCTGCATGCGGTCTCTGGGATTACGACCGATATTGCCGACAACGGTCCCTTCATCCTGCTCCACATTTCCCCAGACCAGCGCCTGGTAACGGCGTTTTGTCGTCTTGTTGAAGAACTGGTTGCCGAGATTCGTCTTGGCATCCGGAGTCTTGGCTATCACCAGCAGGCCGGAGGTGTCCTTGTCGATGCGGTGCACCAGTCCCACATGCGGGTCATTGGCATCATAATCGGGATTATCCTTCATATGCCAGGCTATGGCGTTGACAAGCGTACCGTGATAGTTGCCATGACCGGGGTGCACCACCAGACCGGCAGGTTTGTTCACTACCATCAGATACTTGTCCTCATATACTATATCAAGGGGGATGTCTTCGGGGATGACTTCATTCTCATAGCGTGGACGGTCCATCATCACAGTGATTACATCCATCGGCTTCACCTTATAGCTGCTTTTCACAGCCTTGCCGTTCGCCATCACGAAGCCTGCATCGGCAGCCTTCTGGATGCGATTGCGCGAGGAGTTCGTCAAGCGGTCGAACAGATACTTGTCCACCCGCATCATCTCCTGCCCCTTGTCCACCACCACACGGAAGTGTTCATAGAGTTGCGCCTCGTCACCCACCGGCTCTACGTCGTCCAGCTCATCATTATCTATATCATCCGGCAATTCTTCTATCATCACGGCATTTACAATTTGACTATTTACAATTTACGATTGGAGTCAGATGTTTATCAGAACCAGGACTCATCTGCCGCGGAGTCTTCGGACAACACGGGTTCAACGGTACCTCCCACGGCATCCACTCCCAGGGAGTCTGCCTGCAAGGCGCCTCCATCTCCCACCATCAGCGTCAGCACTGCGCCGGTGGGCACTTTCTCGCCGATGGAAAGCTGACGCCCCTTATACTTCACGCCATACACCCAGTCCTTCTCACCCGGAATATACTGTATCTCGGCCAGCTTGAAGCCCGAAGCCAGAATACGCGCTTCCGCCTGCCGCAGCGAACTGTTGTCCGCCACATCGGGCACTATGTGCAGAGGGACTTCAATCGTATTGATTGTAAGATAGATGGTACGTCCTTCCTTTACCTTTTGTCCGGCTGCCGGATTATATTCGAGGATGCAGCCGGCAGGAAGAGTCTTGACATAACTGGAATCCGAAACGATGCAGACCAAGCCGCGGTTACGGAACATTTTCTCGGCTTCCTCCACTCCCATGCCCTTCACATCGGGCACTATCACAGCCTCGCCGTGGCGGGTATATATATCCAGTCCTTTCAGCACTCCGAACAGCAATCCCACTACCACAACGGCCATCGCAAGGATGTTCGCCCAGAAGAACCGGTTCTGCCGGAAAGAGAAAAAATCTTTTATTGTCATAATCGATAATGCATTATTTGGGACAAAGATACAATTTTCACCACATAGTACACGGAGTTGGCAATAGTTTTTTCCGGAGAAGCGGGCACAATACATAAGAAAAGCTGCAAAAGACCAGAATCAGTCTTTTGCAGCTCCCTTATTTCTTTAATACGAACGAGAACGACTATTATGCCTTTACTCCGTTGTATTCGTCAGAAACAGTCAGTTTCTTTCTGCCTTTAGCACGACGTGCTGCCAATACTCTGCGGCCGTTTGCTGTAGCCATTCTCTCACGGAAACCGTGTTTGTTCTTTCTCTTTCTGTTCGAGGGTTGAAATGTTCTTTTCATTACTGTATCTTGTTTTATGTTATTATTCTCACGAATTCGGGCTGCAAAAATAGATACTTTTTTCAAATAAACCAAGAGATAACTCATTTTCTCTCAAAAGTTTTTGTGTTTTTTACCGATTTCCATTACTTTTGCACTCGCAAACCAGCACTAACGAAGTAAATACCAATATAATAATATTAAAGACTATAAGTATGATTAATGCCCAAGACATTAAAATCGGAACTTGCATCCGTATGGACGGCAAGCTGTATTTCTGTATCGACTTCCTGCATGTAAAGCCGGGAAAAGGTAATACTTTCATGCGCACCAAGCTGAAAGACGTGGTGAACGGTTACGTTCTGGAACGCCGTTTCAACATCGGTGAGAAACTGGAAGACGTACGTGTAGAACGTCGTCCCCACCAATACCTCTATCATGACGGTGACAACTACCAATTCATGAACCAGGAGACTTTTGACCAAATTCCCATCGCCCACGACCTCATCAACGGTGTTGACTTCCTGCTCGAAGGAATGATAGTAGACGTGGTATCAGACGCTTCCACAGAAACCGTGCTCTATGCTGATGTGCCCATCAAGGTTCAGCAGAAGATTACCTATACGGAACCGGGACTGAAAGGCGACACAGCCACCAACACGCTGAAGCCCGCCACAGTAGAATCCGGCGCCACAGTCCGCGTCCCCTTGTTCATCAACGAAGGCGAGACTATCGAAATCGATACGCGCGACGGTTCTTACGTAAGCCGCGTAAAAGCATAAGCCCTTTTGGAAATCAGGCAAATGCCCTTTTCATATCATCCCCGGTGCTCCACTTGGCATCCGGGGATTTTTCTTTCCATTTATTCATCTGCAAAGCTTAAATGATATATCTTTGCGGAGATAACCAAAACATAGAGCCATACCCATGAGATACTCCGTCATCATCCCCGTATACAACCGCCCCGATGAGGTAGACGAACTGCTGCAAAGCCTGACGCGGCAAAGTTTCAAGGATTTTGAAGTGATTGTGGTGGAGGACGGCTCCTCCATCCCCTGCAAGCCGGTTACAGAGAAGTATCAGGAACTATTGGACGTGCATTACTATGACAAGCCCAACTCCGGCCCCGGGCAGACCCGTAACTACGGGGCGGAACGAAGCAAGGGCGAATACCTGATAATACTGGACTCGGACTGCATCCTGCCCGAAGGTTATTTCCTTGCTGTGGAAGAAGAGCTGCAGCACGAAGCCGCCGATGCCTTCGGAGGCCCCGACCGCGCGCACGAATCATTCACAGACATACAGAAAGCCATCAACTACTCCATGACCTCCTTCTTCACCACCGGCGGTATCCGTGGGGGGAAGAAGAAGATGGACAAGTTCTATCCGCGCAGCTTCAACATGGGTGTGCGGCGGGAAGTGTACCAAGCCCTGGGCGGATTCTCGCGGATGCGCTTCGGGGAGGACATCGACTTCAGCATCCGAATCTTCAAGGGAGGATATACATGCCGGCTGTTCCCCGGTGCCTGGGTATACCATAAGCGCCGGACAGACTTCCGGAAGTTCTTCAAGCAGGTACACAATTCCGGGATTGCCCGCATCAATCTGTACAAGAAGTATCCGGAATCACTGAAGCTCGTCCACCTGCTGCCGGCCGCATTTACCCTGGGAGTGGCCATATTCCTGCTGGGAACGCCCTTCTGCCCGTACAGCCTGCTGCCCATCGCTCTTTATGCGCTTCTGGTATGCATGGACTCCACTATCCGGAACCGTAGCCTCAGCATCGGGCTCTACTCCGTCGCCGCCTCCTTCATCCAGCTCATCGGATACGGGACGGGGTTCCTGCGCGCCTGGTGGAACCGCTGCATACTTGGCAAGGACGAGTTCGAGGCGTTCAAAAAGAACTTTTACAAATAAGGAGGATTAGGGGTTAAGGATTAGGGATGATATGGAGAAACTGAATATCAACCAGTGGGCTGCAGAGGACCGCCCGCGGGAAAAGATGATGCAGAAAGGGGCGGAAGCCTTGAGCGATGCCGAACTGCTAGCCATCCTCATCGGCTCCGGCAATACGGAAGAAACCGCCGTGACACTGATGCAGCGCATACTCGCCGCCTGCGGCAACGACCTCAACCGCCTGGGCAAATGGGAGGTGCGGGACTTCTCCCGATTCAAAGGCATGGGCCCCGCCAAAAGCATCACCGTCATGGCATCCCTGGAACTGGGCAAACGCCGCAAGCTGCAGGAACGCTCCGGACGTACTGCCATCCGCTCTTCCGCCGACATCTACGAGCTGTTCCATCCCCTGCTCTGCGACCTTGCCACAGAAGAGTTCTGGGTACTGCTTATGAACCACGCCGCCAAAGTGATAGACAAGGTACGCATCAGCCGTGGCGGTATCGACCAGACCACCGCCGACGTGCGCAGTATCCTGCGCGAAGCCCTGCTGCAACGCGCCACACAGATAGCCCTTATCCACAACCATCCCTCCGGCAACCCGCACCCCAGCAACGACGACCGGCAGCTGACGGAACTCGTGAGGAAAGCCGCCCAAACCATGAACATACACCTGACCGACCACGTCATCGTCACGGACGGAAGCCATTACAGCTTCAACGACGAAGGATTGCTATAAATAATCCAAGTTACGGACATACTATACGAAAGACAAAAGCGGTCATAACACTAACTATCAGCACATCGTATTTACCTGCTATTTACCAGCCAATGTAAAAGCCGTTACCGCGGTATGTAAAAGCCGTTACCCTATATTGTAACGCTCTTTACCCCATATTGTAAAGACCTTTACCGCCTATTGTAAAAGGAGTTTCCCCAGGGGTAAAGGGAGTTCCCCCAGCGGGTGAAGCGTGTTTCCCCACCGTCAAACCCTTTCTGAAGTAATGAAAAGGAGGGCGTTCCTTTGCATTTTCAATTAAATTCCATAGCTTTGTTCTTTGAAAACCTATATATAAAACCCTACGAATATGACCAAATTTGAAATAGAAGAGAAAATAGTCTCCATGCTCAAGACCGTATTCGACCCAGAAATACCGGTAAATGTATACGACCTGGGACTGATTTACAAAATAGACGTCTCCGACCAGGGAGAAGCCTCCATCGACATGACGCTGACTGCCCCCAACTGTCCGGCAGCCGACTTCATCATGGAAGATGTGCGCCAGAAGGTGGAATCCATCGACGGCGTAACCTCCGCCACCATCAATCTCGTCTTCGAACCCGAGTGGGACAAGGACATGATGAGCGAAGAAGCGAAACTGGAACTGGGATTCCTTTAAATCAGTTGAAAGTTCAAAGTTGAAAATGGAAAGTTGAAAATGAAGAATGTATATTTCCTCTCGGATGCTCACCTGGGCTCACGAGCCATCGAACACGGACGAACCCAAGAACGGAGGCTGGTCAACTTCTTGGACAGCATCAAGCACAAGGCATCGGCCGTATACCTGCTGGGAGACATGTTCGACTTCTGGTACGAATTCCGTACCGTAGTGCCCAAAGGATACACCCGCTTTCTGGGCAAGCTGTCCGAACTGACCGACCTGGGAGTGGAAGTCCACTTTTTCACGGGAAACCATGACCTTTGGTGCGGCGACTATCTGACCAAGGAGTGCGGCGTCATGATACACCGCGAACCACTGACCACCGAAATCTTCGGAAAAGAGTTCTACCTTGCCCACGGTGACGGGCTGGGCGACCCGGACAAGAAGTTCAAGATGCTGCGCGCCATGTTCCGCAGCCGTACCCTACAGACGCTGTTCTCTGCCCTGCACCCCCGCTGGAGCATGGAGCTGGGACTGAACTGGGCCAAGCACAGCCGCTTGAAACGCATAGACGGGAAAGAGCCCGCATACATGGGAGAAAACAACGAATACCTGGTGCTCTACACCAAGGAATACCTAAAAAGCCATCCCAACATCAACTACTTCATCTACGGTCACCGCCACATCGAACTGGACCTGATGCTGAGCAGTACCGCCCGCATCCTCATCCTCGGCGACTGGATAAACTACTTCTCGTACGCCGTTTTCGACGGCGAGAACCTCTTCCTCGAGAATTTTGTGGAGGGAGAAACGAAGCTATAACCTGCATTTCCAAACTGTTAACCATCATACCATTACCACCCATGAAACCTTTAAGACTGAAAAACATGATTGCCGGATGCCTGCTCGCAGCAGGAGCATTGCCGGTATGGGGACAATCCGGCGCCCCGACACTTGTCATCCGCATTGACGATCTCGGTGCCCTGCATTCCGTCAACGAAGCCTGCATCCAGACCTACCGCTCGGGTATTGCCCGCAGCGTGGAAGTGATGCCCGTAGCAGCCTGGTATCCGGAAGCCATCAAGATGCTGAAAGAAAATCCGGGACTGGACGTCGGCCTGCACCTCGTCATCACCAGCGAGTGGGAGAACGTGAAGTGGCGTCCGCTGACCCACTGCCCCAGCTTGACGGACGAGAACGGCTATTTCTACCCGATGATGTTCCCTAACCCCGCCTATCCGGGACAGTCCATCATGGAGCAGAAATGGGACATCAAGGAGATAGAGCAGGAGTTCCGCGCACAGATAGAGACGACGCTGAAAAGCATTCCGCAACTCAGCCATCTGTCCGGACACATGCTCTCCACCGGTTTCAGCAAAGAAGTGAACGAGCTGGTGCAACGGCTCGCCAAAGAATACAACCTGCCGTCCATCGACCGCATGGACTCCTCCAAGGACTACCGGTTTACCTACATCGGATACGACGGCCCCAAAAGAACCGCCGAAGAAAAGGAGGCCAGCTTCATCAAAGCATTGGAGAAGTTGCAGCCGGGCCAGCGCTACCTTTTCTTAGACCACCCGGCACTGGACAACGATGAAATGAAAACCGTCTTCCACATCGGATATGAGGACGTGGCGCTGGACCGCCAGGGAGTGACCGACCTGCTGACAAGCCCCCGCGTCCGGAAAGCCATTGAGGACAAAGGCATAAAGCTGATTTCCATCAACCAACTGACCAAGGGCCTGCCCCGCGCCGCCGCTACTCCGAAGCTGGACAAGGCCATGAACAGATATCTGGATGCCGTAAAGAAAGCCGGACAAGACCTGCACAGTATCATGATTGTGCAACACGGCAATGTCATTGCCGAAGAATGGATGGGCGAAGGGAAAGAGGATGAGCCTCACATCCTGAACTCCGTCAGCAAGACATTCACCGCCACCGCCGTGGGACTTGCCGCCTCCGAAGGCAGGCTGAAGCTGACGGACAAGGTCATCTCCTTCTTCCCCGACAAGCTTCCGGCAACCGTCAGCGAAAATCTGGCAGCCATGACCGTACGCGACCTGCTGACCATGAACTGCGGGCACGACACCGACCCCACCGGAACGGTACGCAAAAAGGCAGACGCCGATTGGGTGCAGGAGTTCCTTGCCTTCCCCGTGGAGCACAAGCCCGGTACCTTCTACACCTACAACAGCCTGGGAACCTACATGCTCTCAGCCATCGTACAGAAAGTGACGGGCGAGAAAGTGGTGGATTATCTCTATCCCCGTCTGTTCCGCCCGCTTGGCATCGTCAACGCCCGGTGGCAGGAAAGCCCGCAAGGCATCAATACCGGAGGCTGGGGGTTGTACCTCAAAACGGAAGACCTTGCCAAGATGGGACAACTGTTCCTGCAGAAAGGAAACTGGAACGGACAGCAGATTCTGCCCGAAGAATGGGTAAAGGAGGCATCTGCCTGCCAAGTGCCCTCACTGCCCGCCGGCATGAAACCGGAGATGCTGAAGAAAGCGAAGATGAGCGCCAAGACAAGCGACTGGCTGCAGGGCTACGGCTACCAGATGTGGCGCTGCCGCCACAACGCCTACCGTGCCGATGGTGCCAACGGACAATACATACTGGTGTTGCCGGACAAGGATGCCGTCATTGCCGTCACCGCCAACATCCCCGACATGCAGGCAGAGCTGAATCTAATATGGAAGTACCTGCTGCCCGCGCTATAAAACGTTTATTCTTATAAATGATTACGAAAAAGTGAAGGTTACCGGAACTTTTTCCCGGCATGGTTGTAGTAACATCATAACATTAAAAACATTAGCGTCATGGATGATATGATTTACAGAAACGACCCGATTGCCGAAGAGAACATAGACCCGCACGGACGTCCGGCAACGGATGAATTCGAGGAATGGAGCGAAGAGGTCTCCGAACGGACAGATACCGGATACAAGGACCAGAAAGTAAAATCTGCCAAGGAACGGGAGAAACGTATCCGGGAGATGGATGAAATTATAAAGAAGGACCTTAAGGAATAAATAGACAGCCACCACAGATAGCACAGATTCTCACAGATTAGTCTCTTATACTTGATATCAGAGCTTCCAATCTGTGAGAATCCGTGTAATCTGTAGTGACTTTCTATTATTTGTATCCGCCAGCCTTGGCTATGCGTTTCGGGATTTCCGTGTTGTCCATCTTACCCACAAACAGCTTGGAACCTGCACCTACTGCGAATACCGGCACATATCCGGCTGTATGGCCACCGCTGGTCCAGCCTACCATGGCAATCTTGCTCATCACCTTCTTGGCGGCAACGGCCAGGGGCTCAGTCTTGGCATAAAGACTTTCCTCAAACACTACATGCTTGTTCACAAATGATTCTTCGTAAGCATCACGCAGCATCTTCTCCTGCTCCCAGCTCACCGGCAGCTCTTTCCAGAAACCCATCTTTTCTGCCAGGAATTCCTTCATTTCCGGCCAGTTGATAACCTTGCGCATCTTGCGTAAGTCCGTGATGGAACGTGAAAGGATATCCTGAGACTGCTTCTGCTTGGCAAGGGCTTTCAGTTGAAGCTCGTACTTACCGGTACCCAGACCCAGACCGCCGGTTTCATGGTCGGCAGTTACCACAATCAGCGTTTCTTTGGGATGCTTCTTATAGAAGTCGTAAGCCACCTTGATGGCGTTGTCCATATCCACCACTTCCTCAAAGACTGTGGCGGGGTCGTTTCCGTGGCAGGCCCAGTCAATCTTTCCACCTTCAACCATCAGGAAGAAACCCTTGTTACTGCCTTTGGTCAGGAAAGAAATGGCGCTTTCGGTAATTTCGGCCAGCGTCAGGTCGCCTTCCTGGCGGTCGATGGCATAGGGCAGGCAAGAAGGCTCTGCCCCTTCTTTCTGGATAAGAATCATCTTGTCCGCCTGGGCAGACTTCGACTTGTATTCGTCAAGGCCTCTTGCAACGGTATAGCCGGCTTCTTCAAAGATAGGGAAGATGCTCGGAGCCTCTTTCTTGTCGGCAGTAGTAGTCGGTTTCAAGAAACCACCGCCTGCATAGAAGTCGAAACCGGCTTTCGGCAGGTCGAGGGCTATCTCGTAATACATACCACGGTCCGGCTGGTGGGCATAGAATGCAGCGGGAGTAGCATGGTCTACGCTGACGCTGGTAGTTACCCCAACTTTCTTACCGGACTTTTTGGCTCTCTCGGCCACACTCTGGAGCACACTCTTGTTATCGTCCATACCAATGGCGCCGTTGTAGGTCTTTGCACCGGTAGCCAGGGCTGTTCCGGCAGCAGAAGAGTCAGTCACCGAGTTGGTGGCAGAAAAGGTAGTTGCCATGCTGGCAACCGGGAAAGAAGTGAACAGCAAAGGCTTTACACCGATGCGCCCTTCTTGTTCGGCCAGATACATCTCCGTACCGTTCACCTGGTTCACACCCATTCCATCACCGATGAAATAAAACACGTACTTCGCCTGCTGGGCATAGGCCATGCCGCTGGTCAGCAGTACAAAGAACAACACATACATTAATCGTTTCATAAGCAGTTCTTATTTAAAGTTATTCGGAAAATTGCCTTTATTGTTTTTAACCGAGTAACAAAGATAAGGATTTTAAAGGATTCGGAAAACATTTCGCCCCTACAAATACATTACATATTTGCAGGGGCGAAACCACATCCGGACTCCGGGAAGCCGGAACCGGGAAATATTACAGCGATATTACTTCTTCAGAATATCCATCGTGTCCGAAGCAATCATCAGTTCCTCGTCAGTGGGGATTACCACCACCTTCACCTGAGAATCTTCGGTAGAGATAACCATTTCTTCACCGCGTACTTTGTTCTTCTCGGCATCCAGCTTTATGCCCATGAATTCCAGGCCTTCACATGCACCCCAGCGGGCACTTGCCTGATTCTCGCCGACACCACCGGTAAATACCACGATATCCACACCACCCAAAGCAGCGGCATAGGCACCGATATATTTCTTGATGCGGTAGAAGTACATTTCTTCAGCCAGAACAGCCTTCGGATTGCCGGCAGCTACGGCATTTTCCAGGTCGCGCATGTCACTGGATTCACCGAAGATACCCAGCACACCGCTCTTCTTGTTCAGCAGGTTGGAGATGCCGTTGGCATCCAGACCCTCTTTCTCCATGATGAAGGAAACGGCACCGGCATCAATATCACCACTGCGGGTACCCATCATCAGACCTTCCAACGGGGTCAAGCCCATGCTGGTGTCTACGCACTTACCGTCCTTGATAGCAGTAATGGAACCACCATTGCCAATGTGGCAAGTGATGATTTTCTTTCCTTCCGGCTCTACACCTAGGAACTCGCAGACGCGCTGCGATACGTAGCGGTGTGAGGTTCCGTGGAAACCATAACGGCGTACGCCGTACTTTTCATAAAGTTCGTAAGGCACGGCATACAGATAGGCATGCTTCGGCATGGTCTGATGGAAAGCCGTATCGAACACACCAATCTGCGGAACATTAGGCAGAATGGCAGATATTGCATTTACCCCCTTCAGGTTAGCAGGATTGTGGAGCGGAGCCAGGTCGTTGCAGGCAGTGAAGGCGGCAAGCACTTCCGGCGTCAGCCGTACAGACTCGCTGAACTTTTCGCCTCCATGCACCATACGGTGACCTACGGCATTGATTTCGTCCAAAGACTTGATGGCTCCATATTCAGGGCTTGTCAAAGTGTTCAGGATAAATTCCACACCTACGGTATGCTCTGGAATGTCCCTCTCAAGAACTTTCTTCTCGCCACTGGGCAAGGTGAACTTCAGGAAAGAGTCCTTCAAACCAATTTTTTCGATACCACCCTGGGCGATAACTTCTTTCCGGTCCATATCAAACAATTTGTATTTGATGGACGAGCTACCGCAGTTCAATACTAAGATTTTCATACTATATATCAGATTTAAAAGTTATTCAGCATTCTTTTTGGCAGCAATGGCCTGATTGGCAGTGATGGCAATCATGCGATACACATCCTCGATGGAGCAACCGCGTGAAAGGTCGTTCACCGGACGGGCGATACCTTGTAGGATAGGTCCTACGGCATCAGCATGTCCCAGACGTTGCACCAGTTTGTAGGAGATGTTGCCCACTTCGAGGCTGGGGACAACCAATACGTTAGCATGTCCGGCGATAGAAGAACCCGGAGCCTTGCTTGCACCTACTTCCGGCACCAAAGCTGCATCGGCCTGCAACTCACCGTCGATGGCAATATCGGGAGCCATCTCCTTGGCAATCTTCAATGCCTCAACCACTTTATCCACCACTTCGTGCTTGGCAGAGCCCTTGGTAGAGAAGCTCAGCATGGCAACTTTCGGGTCGAGACCGGCAACTGCCTGGGCTGTACGCGCCGTACATACGGCAATCTGTGCCAATTGTTCTGCATCGGGCACCGGAGTCACAGCCACGTCACCCATCACCAGGATACCGTTCTTTCCATATTCAGGAGCATGTGTCAGCAGCAGCATGGCACCCGAAACGCAAGTGATGCCCGGGGAAGTCTTGATAATCTGCAAAGCAGGGCGAAGTACATTACCCGTAGTGTTGCGTGCACCTGCCAACTGGCCGTCAGCATCGCCATTCTTTATAATCAGGCAGCCCAGATAAAGCGGATCGACAACCAACTTGCGAGCCTCTTCGATGGTCATGCCTTTCTTTTTGCGGAGCTCGCAAAGCAGTTGGGCATATTCTTCTTTCTTAGGATGGTCTTCCGGGTCGATAATGGTAGCCTTGTTTATATTTCCCAGCCCCCACTCTTTGGCACAAGCCTCTATCTCGGCAGGTTTTCCAAGGATAATCAAGTCGGCTACTCCGTCAGTCAGGATTTGATTGGCAGCTTTCAGTGTACGCTCTTCCGTACCCTCGGGAAGAACAATTCGTTGGCGGTTTGCTTTGGCACGCTCAACAATTTCGTTAATTAATCTTTGCATGATATTTTAATTGTCTATTAAGAATCGGCAGTATGTGTTATTCACGCCGCAAAAGTACACAATTTTGCAATATCTACATTGCAAACATCGGTCTTTTTACCGTTCAGACCATAATTATTATAATATTTAACATTAGGTATTCCCAGCATTCATGTGTACGCACACGTGCCCCTCTGCAACAAACAATTACCCGTCCGGCAGGAACAACCCGCCCGACTCTACAAACGACATAAAAAAAATCAGGATACAACGATAACAAGCAATACATAGAATACCTACCTTTGCAGCGTTTTCAACGTATAACAATAGGTATTATAATAGTATGATTCGTCAATGCGCCATCCTTTTCGGATGCTTAGCTTTGGGTGAACTGATTGTTTTCTTTACGGGTATCAAGTTACCTTCCAGCATCATCGGTATGCTGTTGCTCACCCTATTCTTGAAATTGGGTTGGATTAAACTGCACTGGGTGCAGGGTATGTCCGACTTCCTGGTTGCCAACCTGGGCTTCTTCTTCGTACCGCCCGGTGTAGCTCTCATGCTTTACTTCGATGTCATCGCCTCCGAGTTCTGGCCGATAGTGACCGCTTCCATAATCAGCACCCTGCTGGTGATTGTAGTCACCGGATGGGTTCATCAACTAACACGTAAAATCAAATGAACTTTTTAGAAAACGAATTTTTCCTATTGGCTGTCACCTTCGGGATTTTCTTTCTGGCCAAACTCCTGCAGAAAAAGACCGGCATCATGTTGCTGAACCCCATCCTGCTGACAATTGCCATCCTCATTGTCTTCCTGAAGATGACACATATCAGTTATGAGACCTACAATGAAGGAGGACATCTGATAGAATTCTGGCTGAAACCCGCTGTTGTGGCCCTGGGAGTCCCCCTATACCTCCAATTGGAAACGATTAAGAAACAGCTGCTCCCCATCATGCTGTCACAACTTGCCGGCTGCATTGTGGGAGTTATCTCTGTCGTGCTGATAGCCAAATTGATGGGGGCTTCCGACGAGATTATCTACTCCCTGGCGCCCAAGTCGGTCACTACGCCGATAGCCATGGAAGTAACCAAGTCGCTGGGCGGCATTCCCTCACTTACCGCCGCCGTAGTGGTCTGTGTAGGCTTGCTGGGAGGAATACTGGGCTTCAAGACCATGAAACTGACCCACATCGGCAGTCCTATGGCACAAGGCCTTTCCTTGGGAGCCGCCGCCCACGCGGTAGGAACTTCCACAGCCATGGACATCAGCCGCAAATACGGCGCATTCGCCAGCCTCGGCCTGACCCTGAACGGTATTTTCACTGCATTGCTGACCCCAACTATTCTGCGATTATTAGGGCTACTCTAACAAAATCTTCTTATTTTTGTTATCTATAATCATAACCAACTAAAAACAACGTATGATTTCATTTAAAGATATCGAATTACAAGACAAAGAACTGATTACTTCCTATACACAGAACAGTCCGCGACGGAATTGTGACCTCTCATTCTCCAACCTATGCAGCTGGCGTTTTCTATACAATACAAAGTTTGCCATCATGGACGGCTTCCTCCTGCTGAAATTCTGGGCAAACGATGAACTGGTGTACATGATGCCGATAGGTAACGGAGATTTGACAAAAGTACTGGACGCACTGGTCGAAGACGCACACCGGGAAGGGGAACCTTTCTGCCTGCTGGGAATATGTTCGGGCATGTGCTCGGAACTGGAAGCCTTCATGCCCGGAAAATTCCAGTTCACAGCAGACCGGGACTATGCCGATTACCTCTATCTGCGTACAGACCTCGCCACGCTTGCCGGAAAGAAATTCCAGTCCAAACGGAATCATGTCAACAAATTCAAACGCACCTATAATTACGAATATACTCCCATCACTCCCGACCGCATCCAGGAATGTCTGGACCTGGAAGCCGAATGGTGTAAGGCCAACAACTGCGACCAGCATGAAGGAACGGGCAACGAACGTCGCGCACTGGTCTACGCCCTCCACAATTTTGAAGAACTGGGATTGACCGGAGGCATCCTGCATGTAGACGGCAAAATTGCCGCCTTCACTTTCGGAATGCCCATCAACCAAGATACCTTCGGAGTACATGTGGAAAAGGCCGACACCAGCATAGACGGAGCGTACGCAATGATTAACTATGAATTTGCCAACCATATCCCCGAACAATATGTCTACCTCAACCGTGAAGAGGATTTGGGTATTGAAGGATTGCGCAAGGCCAAACTTTCGTACCAGCCTGCCATTATTCTGGAAAAATACGTGGCATGCCTGAAAGATGAACCGGTGGAAGCTATCAAATGGTGAGAGTAAGGATTAGAGATTAAGGATTAAAAGGATAAGGGATTGATGATACGGGAAAAGGTAAAGAACTTATGGAAGCTCTGTTTCAATGATAGCGAGGAATTTACTGAACTGTATTTTCGGCTCCGCTACAACAATGATATCAATATTGCCATCCAAAGCGGCGAAGAAGTGATTGCCGCCCTACAGATGTTGCCTTATCCTATGACGTTCGAAGGAGAAGATATTCATACGGCCTATATATCCGGCGCCTGCACACACCCTGATTACCGTAACCGGGGCGTAATGCACGAGCTGTTATCACAAGCCTTTGCACGGATGCTACACAATAATGTCGCCTTATCCACCCTGATACCGGCAGAACCGTGGCTGTTCGACTACTATGGCCGCAGCGGTTATGCCCCCGTATTCCGCTATGCCGAAGAGACCTTTATCGCTTCCGGTACACCGACAGCCGATACGGGCCTTACTTTGGAAATGTCTGCCGAATATACTGAAAAAAGATATGAATATCTCGACCGGAAATTGCGGGAGCGCCCTTGCTGCATCCAGCATACGGAAGAGGATTTCCAGGTTATCATTGCCGATTTACAACTGGGACAGGGCTTCGTTTGCACATTGAGCAATGGGGAGGAAATCACGGCTTTGGGCATTACCTATCCGATAGGGAAAGCCAACTGGCGCATTGGAGAAATCGTGTCGGATACTCCCACAACAAAAACTTTACTGCTTCAACATATCTGCCAAAGCCTGAATCTCCCGTCCATCCGGGTTCTCACTCCTCCCGCTACCGGTGAAAGCCAACTTTTGGGCATGGCACGCATCATCAATGCCAAAACCATGCTGCAACTCTATGCTACGGCCCATCCGGAACTGGAACTCAGCATTCATCTCACCGATGAGCAGGTCAGTGCCAATAACGGCTACTACTACCTGAACAATGGTAAATATATGAATAGTGCCAAGCGTCTGCCGGGCAGCCACTTGGCACTTACAATCGGTGAACTCACCGAAAAAATATTTGCAACATCAAGCCCATATATGAGCCTGATGTTGAACTAGCATTATAATCCGCTGAAGTCGACTCCCTCAAATACCAGCGAAGGAATCTGCCATGAACGGTTCGGTTGAGGGTCATTGCCCACAGCAACCAAGGAATTCCATAAAGTAACCATGTTACCCGTCACATTCATTTCGTTGACGGGCTGTGTCAGCTTGCCGTCTTCAATAAGGAAACCCTCTATACCATAAGAGAAGTCACCGGTACTGCTATTGCTGTTACCGCCATTGAAGCCCGTAACCAAGATGCCTTGTTTAATATCTGCAACCAATCCGTTCAGGTCCTTATCGCCCGGTGTCAGAATTAGACGTGAAGGTGCACTGATAGTAGGAGCTATATCCATCTTCTTACCATTGTAGGTATCGATGAAATAAGTTTTCAGCACGCCTTTGTCAAAAACAGTGCGGGGTTCGGTAGCCACACCCTCATTATCGAAATAGCGTGAACCGTTTGCACCGATAGCATGCGGCTCGTCACGCAACGTGAAGAGGTCGGAAGCCACTTTCGTATCCAGCTTATCCATCAGGAAGGAGTTCTTTTGTTGCAAAGCACTGCCATACAATGCACTTAGCATCGGACTGAGCAGGTTTCCCACATTCATAGGGTCAACCACCATTGTATATTTACCCGACTTTGCTTTCTTCTGTCCCAGCTTGCGCAATACGCGTTCCAATGCCTTGGCACCGATTCCCGTCTTCGTCAATTTATCATAGAACAGAGCCGAGTCGTACCAGTAATCCTGAGGGCGAGCTTCGCCTTCTCCCTTAATGGATACACTGGCTGAGACAGAGAACCAGGTACTCTTCGACTCGCCTTCAAATCCGTTGCTTATCAAACGATAGGAAGAACCCTCGCCATCACTATAAGAAGAATCAACCGAAATGATACGCTCATCCTTGCCCAATACCTCCTCTGCAGCAGCACGTGCAATCGCCACTTTATCATCCGGGTTGACTTCATAGAGTTTCTTGTCAAAAAGCTGCAAGTCAGGCTTGCCTCCTTTATAGTAGCGTGCAGGGTCGGCCAGCATACGCGACTCATCCACCGCCAGATAGCGGGTAGACTCTATACCATTCGTGATAAGAGTTTCCAATTCTTTCTTATCCAGCCGATTGGTGGAAAAAGAACCGAAACGTCCGTCCACATAAAGATTCAATCCCAAACCATTCTCCGTAGACTGCTGCAAACGGTCCATTTTGCCGTCACGCAGTTCAAAAGAAGAATTAGAATTTGTATATAGCACCAGTTTGGCTGCCTGGCAACCGTTCTTCAAGGCATATTCCATTGCCCATTGTGCCAATTTCTTATTGTCGTCTGTAATCATGTCTTTAATTGATAGTTGATAATTAACTTTCTCCTCCTACAGTCAGCTTGCTGACTAGTGCCGATGGCATACCGCAGGTAACGGGACAAGACTGACCGTCTTTACCACAGGTCCAAGTACCGTTGTCAATCTTATCGTTATTTGCCACCATCGTGATGTCAGCCAATGCTTTCGGACCATTACCGATGATATTTATATCCTTGACGGGCTGCGTCAACTTGCCATCCTCAATCAAGTAACCCGACTTCACAAAGAAGGTAAAGTCTCCGGCACCGATTTGCACCTGGCCATTGGTAAACTGGTCACAATAGATACCTTTCTTCACGGTGGAGATAATGTCCGCTTCCTTCATATTGCCGGCTTCCATATAAGTGGCACGCATACGGGGGATAGGAGTATTACGGAAAGTATCGCGACGTCCGTTTCCAGTAGGAGCCACCCCATAATGCTTGGCACTGATGCGGTCGTGCAGATAACTGGTCAGGATACCTTCCTTCACGATATAGGTTTTCTGGCCTTCCACACCCTCATCGTCGAAATTCACGGCTCCACGATTGAAAGCGATGGTACCGTCATCCACCACGTTGATATGCTCATCGCACACCTTCTTTCCCAAAAGGTCGCAGAAAATGGAAGTACGTTTACGGTTGAAGTCAGCCTCAAAAGCATGTCCTATGGCTTCGTGCAACAAGATACCCGAACCGCCAGCCCCCATCACGACGGGCATTTCGCCACCTTTGGGTTTCACAGCCTTGAACAAGATAGCAGTCTTATCCACCGCCTCACGTGCAATAATATCCACGATGTCATCCGTCATGAATTCAAAACCCTTGCGGTAAGAACGACCGGCATAACCGTTCTCCATCTTTCCATTCTCTTCCATGATGCAGACTGCCATAAAAGAAACCATCGGACGGTAGTCGTAGTAGCTCACGCCCTCGGAATTACAGAACAGCACGTGCGATGTACTGTCAGAAAGAGAAGCCTGCACCTTACGTACACGATTGTCCAAAGAGAAAATCTTTTCGTTCAGCTTTTCTAAATAAGGTATTTTTGCCTTGACACTCACGTCCTCCCAAGGTTCAGTGACGGCATAGCGGCTTTTGGTAATTGTCTTTTCCGTCAGTCCTACAGATTTTCCGGCCTTGCCCGAAGAGGCGATACGGGCAGCAGTACGTGCAGCACGCAGCATTTCTTCCATAGTTACCCCTTCCACATAAGCATACCCCGTCTGGTCGCCTGCCAATACGCGTACGCCCATACCGAAGTCAATGTTAGCTCCACAGTTGTTTACTTTGCCGTCCATCAGAACCACACTGTTGTTGAATGTGTGTTCAAAATAAAGGTCGGCATAATCGCCGCCTTTTTCCAGAGCGGCAGCCATCACTTTCTTCAAGTCAGCCTCCGTCACACCGAAGTGAACCATTGCCGAAGCTACGGCAGACTGATTATCTGCTCCTCCTAAAGCTCCGCGTACTGACGCAGGCATAGCCAACGAGGGTACTGCCAGCGAACCTAACATCGCCAGACTTCCCGTCCGTAAGAAATTTCGTCTATCCATCCTTTTCAGTTATTAGTTATAAGATATTGTTTTTTATATCATAGTTATATGACGTAAAAATAGGAGATTTTGTCACACCTTAGCTTTCCTTTGTTAACAAACTTTCCAATTCCTCTGCATTCAGACGCAGATAGAATTGTCCTTTGTAAGCCACTGAAATACCTCCGGTCTCCTCCGATACAATGATGGCATGCGCATCAGACACCTGGGAAATTCCCATGGCAGCACGATGCCTCAGCCCCAGTTCCTTAGGAATGTCCAGATTATGGGAAACAGGCAGGATACATCCCGCCGCTTTGATACGTTTCTTACTGATAACCATCGCTCCATCGTGCAACGGACTGTTCTTAAAGAAAATATTCTCAATCAGACGCTGGTTTATATCGGCATTGATAATTTCTCCCGTACGCACCACATCATCCAAAGGCAAATTATGTTCAATGACAATCAAGGCACCAACCTTCTGCTTCCCCATGCTGATACATGCCATTACCACCGGCATGATGTCGTCATGTTCCAACTTCTCTTTCTTATTGCCGGTGAAGAAGCGTACCAGCGCACTGGCATGCTGATGCGAACCGAGTGTCAGCAAGAAGCGCCGTATCTCGTCCTGAAACAAAATGATAAGCGCCAGCACGCCCACACTGACCAGCTTGTCGAAGATGGAGCCGAGCAATTTCATCTCCAGCACCTGCGACACCACCAGCCATATCAGGATAAACACCAGAATACCCGTAAACACATTGATAGAGCCGGAGGCTTTCATCAGCTTATACGTATAGTACAGCAAGAAAGCCACTAACAGAATATCTATAAAATCTTTTATTCCAAATTCAAAAAACACGATATTGAATGATTAGGGGTTAGGGATTAGGAATTATTTCGCATGGCTTGCACAATCCGTACGGTTTCCACGGCTTCTTTCACGTCGTGTACGCGGAGGATGTCAGCACCTTTCAGCAAACAGATGGTATCGAGCACCGTAGTACCATTCAGCGCCTCCTGAGGAGTAATGTCCAACAAGCGGTATATCATCGATTTACGTGAAACGCCTACCAGCAAAGGCAACTCAAAAATACGGAACTCTTCCAGATGGGACAGCAATTCATAGTTATGCTCCATTGTCTTTCCAAAGCCGAAACCGGGGTCCAGAATGATGTCTTTTACACCTAAGTCACGTAATTGCTGCACCTTGCGCGCAAAATACAAGAAGACCTCTTTCAGAAGATTGTCGTAATGAGGATGCTGCTGCATACTTTGCGGAGTGCCTTGCATGTGCATCATAATATAAGGTACGTTCAATGCCGCAACGGTATGGAACATATTCGCATCCATCTCACCGGCCGCAATATCATTGATGATGGCAACACCATACTCCTCCACACACATTCTTGCCACATCCGCCCTAAAAGTGTCTACCGACACCACAGCATCCGGCTGTATCTCAAAAAGTATTTTCAGGCCCATACGCAACCGTTCCATCTCCTCCCTGGCAGAGACATTGTCGGCATTAGGACGGGAAGAGTAAGCGCCTATGTCAATAATGGCCGCTCCCTCCGAAACTATCTGTTTCACCCGGCGTACTATTTCCGCCTCTGTCTGTGTACGGCTACCGGCATAAAAGGAATCGGGAGTAACGTTCAGTATGCCCATGACACGGGGTTGAGAGAGGTCGAGCAGCGAACCGTTGACATTTATATATCGGGCAGTTGTAATTTCCATAGGCAGTCTGTTCTATATAGTACCTGCAAATGTAAACAAAAAAGTGGTTTCAAAATACATAAACTCATAAAACTGATAAGTTTTTTGCTTGTACCCGGGAAGGGAGAGGATTAAAACTATATCTTTGCACGATGGTTTACCACAGATTACACAGATTCACACAGATTGATTTAATTATAAAGTCATGGATATAACAGCTATACATCAGATATTCCTAACATGCACCAGTGTCACTACTGACAGCCGTAACTGCCCCCAAGGCTCTTTATTCATTGCGCTGAAAGGCGAGTCGTTCAACGGAAATGCCTTTGCCGCCCGAGCGCTGGAAAGCGGAAGTGCTTATGCCATAGTAGATGAAGAAGCCTATGCCCCCGCAGGCGATACACGATACATCGTGGTGGAAAACAGCTTGAAGACCTTGCAACAACTTGCCAATTACCACCGTCGGCAGATGCGTACACCCATCATCGGCATTACGGGTACAAACGGAAAGACTACTACCAAGGAACTGATGTCCACCGTACTTTCGCAAACTCACAACGTGCTCTATACCTTGGGAAATTTGAACAATCACATCGGTGTTCCCCTCACCTTGCTTCGCCTGCGCCCTGAACACGACCTTGCCGTGGTGGAAATGGGTGCCAGCCACCCGGGAGACATCAAGGAGCTGGTAGAGATAGCCGAACCTGACTACGGGATCATTACCAACGTAGGAAAAGCCCATCTGGAGGGATTCGGCTCTTTTGAAGGAATCATCAAGACCAAAGGAGAGATGTACGACTATCTGCGGACGCGGAAAGAAGCTACCATCTTTATCCATAACGACAACCCCTACTTGAAAAAGATAGCCTACGGACTCCACCAGATTGCCTACGGCAGTGAGGACGGGCTGTACATCAACGGACACGTCACCGGCAATTCTCCTTACCTCACCTTCGAGTGGAAAACGGACAACGAAAGCAAATATCACGAAGTACAAACCCGGCTTATCGGTGAATATAACTTCCCCAATGCTCTGGCAGCTGTCACCATCGGACATTTTTTTGGTGTGGAACCGGAGAAAATAGACAAGGCACTGGCCGGATATACCCCGCAAAACAACCGTTCACAACTGAAAAAAACAGCGGACAACACTCTGATTATCGATGCCTATAATGCCAATCCCACAAGCATGATGGCTTCCATTAGTAACTTCCGGAACATGCAGGCCGAAAACAAAATGTTGATATTGGGAGATATGCGGGAGTTGGGTAAAGACAGTGCCGACGAGCACCAGAAGATTGCAGACTATCTGGAAGAATGCGGATTCAAGGATGTAGTTCTTGTAGGGGAATTGTTTGCCGCCACACGCCACTCTTATCAGAGTTATCCCGATGTAACCGCACTCATCGCAGAGCTGCAAAGAGAGAAACCTTGCGGGAAAACAATTCTGATAAAAGGGTCGAACGGCATCAAGCTAAGTTCCGTAGTTGAATACTTATAATCCTATTTCATCCTTGGCCTTAAAATGAAATAGCCGACCATTGATGCAAGCACCGCTCCCGTGGTATTGGCCGCAAAATCCAGCCAGTCTCCACCACGGTATGTCGTGCAGTATTCTTGCAGCAACTCCACCATTCCGCTGAACAAAACGGGACAGACAAACGCCCCTGCCCATGCATGCCATAAAGGGGCGTTGTCTCTCCGGTGAGCGCGAAGAAACTCCAGCCACAGCATTCCTGACATGCCGAAATACATACAGATATGCACCACCTTGTCTATATTGGGAATCTTGCTTATTTCTGTAGAAGGCGGTTTAAAGAATGAAAGATAAATCACCGTCAGAATAATAAAAAGCGACACCGGATATTTCTTAATATAATATAGCATATACCAAATTATCAACGAACTGTGCGCAAAAGTACAGAACATTTTCTATATTTGCATGTTTTAGCTGGTATTAATAACGAATTGAAAGAAAAATCTACGTTTTATGACAAAAAGTGACAGAGCCAACTTCGGAAGCAAATTAGGCGTCATACTTGCCTCGGCAGGCTCCGCAGTCGGTTTAGGCAATATCTGGCGTTTCCCGTTTGAGACCGGGAATCACGGAGGTGCGGCATTTATCTTTGTATACCTGGTTTGCGTGCTCATTCTCGGCATCCCCATCATGATTGCAGAATTCCTCATCGGCAGGCGCTCGCGTGCCAATACGGCAAGGGCTTATCAGAAATTGGCACCCGGCACGCATTGGCGCTGGGTAGGACGTATGGGCGTACTGGCCGGATTCCTTATTCTGGGATATTACTCCGTTGTGGCAGGATGGACGCTTGAGTTTATCGGCGAAGCGGCTACCAACAGTTTTGCCGGGAAGTCGGCAGCCGATTTCATCGCATCCTTCAACAGCTTTGTCAGCAACCCCTGGCGTCCGGTCATCTGGCTGGTGCTGTTCCTGCTGGCCACCCATCTCATCATTGTCAAAGGAGTGGAAAAAGGTATTGAAAAATCAGCCAAAATCATGATGCCGATGCTGTTTGTCCTATTGATAATCCTTGCCATCTGCTCCATATCCCTGCCCAGAGCAGGAGCAGGCATTGAATTCCTGTTGAAACCGGACTTCAGCAAAGTGGACGGCAATGTGTTCCTTGGAGCCATGGGCCAGGCATTTTTCTCCTTGAGCTTGGGGATGGGATGTCTCTGTACATACGCTTCTTACTTCCGCAATGATACGAACCTGCCCAAAACGGCACTCAACGTGGCGGCTATCGACACCATGGTAGCCATTTTGGCAGGATTCATCATCTTCCCTGCCGCCTTCTCTGTAGGCATCAAACCGGATGCGGGTCCTAGTCTGCTATTCATCACCTTACCTAATGTCTTTCAGCAAGCGTTCGGCAATATTCCCTGGCTAGCGGTACTGCTGTCTCTGATGTTCTATATCCTACTGGCATTGGCAGCACTTACTTCCACCATTTCCCTGCACGAAGTGGTAACCGCCTATCTACATGAAGAGTTCAAGTTCTCACACAGCAAGGCAGCCAGATACGTGACAGCGGGCTGTATTTTCTTAGGAGTATTCTGCTCACTGTCTCTCGGTATCGGCAAAAGCTATACCGTATTCGGGCTAAACCTATTCGATTTGTTCGACTTTGTAACGGCCAAGCTAATGCTACCGTTAGGCGGTTTCTTCATTTCCATCTTCATAGGCTGGTATCTGGACAAGAAAATCGTATGGGAAGAAGTCAGCAACAACGGTACCCTGAGAGTAGCCGTCTACAAACTATTGATATTCATCCTGAAATACATTGCCCCGATAGGAATTGCATTGATTTTTATCAATGAGCTGGGTTTTCTGAAATAAGCCATCATGCAGAACCCCTTTAAAGAATTCCTTTATTTCTCCCAGGGAGAAAGGCGCGGAATACTGGTTTTGATTACCGGCATCATTCTCGTCTTTCTCTCCGGGTATATTTATATATACCAAAGAGAGCACCGCCCCCTCTCCGATGAAGTAATCCGGCGGCAGGCCACTGCCATGGCAGAATACGAATCGTTCATCGCATCCATACAAGAAAAGGAACAAAAATGGGACAACAGACTTAAACCTTCCTCCCAAAAACAACCGACAACCGTCTCCTTGGCCCGTTTCAATCCCAATACCGCCGACTCCGTCATTTTTTGCCGACTGGGACTGCCCGGATGGATGGCGCGGAACATACTCCGCTACCGTAGTAAAGGAGGGAAGTTCCATAAGGCAGAAGATTTCCGGAAAATATATGGAATGACAGAAAAACAATATCAGACACTCTTACCCTATATCCACATCACTCCGAAAGACACAGAAACAAGAACCGTCCAGTTGTACAGCTCTCCTGCAAGCAATGACAGCGCCGTTACTTTCCGAATTGCACCGGAAAAATATCCGTCTGGGACCCTTGTCGACCTGAACCGCGCCGACACCACAGAACTGAAGAAAATACCAGGCATCGGTAGTGGCATTGCCCGTCTAATCATCGGTTATCGGCAACGCTTGGGAGGATTCTACAACATCACGCAATTACAAGAAATCCATTTGGACACCACCCAATTGCAGTCCTGGTTTTCCATCGACACCCGGGCCATCCACCTCATCAACCTGAACCGTAGTAGCATAGAGAGGCTGCGCCACCATCCTTACATCAACTTCTACCAGGCAAAGGCCTTTGTAGAATACCGGAAGAAGAAAGGCGACCTTCATAGTCTGAAACCTTTTGCACTTTACGAGGAATTCTCCGATACCGATTTGGAGAAAATCAGTCACTACGTTTGCTTTGAATAACAGCATCATGCAACATTTTTCAATGTCTGATGCAACCTTTTCACCAGTCATTTCGTCTAACAAGCAGAAACACCCTAAAAGCAGGAAGGCCTACTGCAATAAGGATTAGAACCATCGTATCAATATGAAAAAATTAATGATTATAACCATGCTGCTGGGCAGTATGGCACAGAATGCTTTTGCTCAAAAAATAGAAATAAAAGGAACCGTCCGCGATGCTTCCGACAAGAGTATAGAGTATGTCAATGTGGTATTACAGACCATCGACTCTACTTTTGTCGCCGGTGTGACCACAAGTCCAGAAGGAGAATTCATCTTCAAGAACACGGCTGCCGGAGATTACAGACTTGTTCTTTCCAGCATCGGGTATAATACCGGATACATCACCCTCAATGGAGTAAAGCGCCATACCGACCTTGGACCAATCGTCTTGGACAGTGCTTCTATCGCACTGGAAGGAGTGACTATCACCGGCTCCAGCCAAATCAGCCGTGCAGACCGCAAACTGGTTTTCCCATCCGAAAGACAAATGAAAACTTCCACAAACGGAGTGAATCTGTTGCAGGAACTGATGCTGCCACGTATTCTGGTCAACCCCATGAACAATGAGATTGGATTGTCCGGCGGTGGAGAACTGCAATTACGCATCAATGGAGTCAAAGCCGAAATAGACGAGATAAAAGCCATTCGCCCTGCCGACATTATACGCATAGAGTACCATGACAATCCGGGACTGCGCTACGGTAATGCCGAAGTCGTTTTGGACTACATAGTGCGCCGACCTGAAACGGGCGGAAACTTCGGTGCCGACATTTCCCAAGGGTTGAACACGATGTGGGGAAACTATAATCTGTACGGCAAAGTAAACCACAAAAAATCAGAATTCGGCTTCTCCTATTACATGGGACCGCGGGATTTTAACGGCATGTACCGCGACAATGAAGAAGAATTCCACCTGGCAGACGGCACCACACTCAGACGCCTGGAGAAAGGAGAGCCCAGCAAGGCAACCATGTACCAGCACAACCTAAACGTAAATTACAGTTTGCAGGCTTCTGAAAATTCCCTTTTCAGCGCCACCCTCCGCCTTCGAGGAAACAATCAGCCGCACTGGGATTATAAAGGAACTCTCTATAATGCCAATGATGAAACGGACGTGGTAGACATGACCGACCGTACCGACCAGAGCTGGACACGTCCCTCACTGGATTTGTACTACCAACAGAATCTGAAAAACAAGCAAACCCTGGTATTCAATGTAGTAGGCACCTATAATCGGGAAAAATCGCAGCGGCTCTACCAAGAAAGCACCCCGGGGAACATATTGACCGATATTGACAACAATATCCGAGGCAACAAATACTCCCTGATTGCCGAGGCCATTTACGAGAAGCAATATTCCAAGGGGAACGCATTGAGCTTCGGTCTGAGCCATACACAGTCCTACTCTAACAATGAATACAGAAACGGGCATTATTATGAAACCAATATGCACCAAGGGAACACATACATATTCGGAGAATACCGTGGAAAGATAGACAAACTAAACTACCGGCTGGGAGTGGCCATGACTCGTTTCTACTATAATCAGAGCGGCAAGGACAAATCTACCGAGAACTACAGTTTCAACCCGAGTATCGTTCTGCACTATGCCATGTCAGACAACTCCTATCTCCGCTGGAAGGGAAACATCTATAACGCTTCTCCTTCATTGGGCGACCTCAGCGATGTGGAGCAAGCAGTGGACTCATTCCAGATACGTCGTGGCAACCCGCATCTGAAATCATATATGTGCTATCATACGGAACTGACTTACGAATGGAAAAAAGGCATCTTTTATACCAATCTATGGGGAGCCTATGACTATCGTCCCAATGCCATTATGGACGAGAAGATTCAAGAAGGCAACAAAATAGTGCAGACTTGGGACAATCAGAAGGATTGGCAGAAACTCTCCGGGCGTGCCATGCTCCGCGTAGGACCCATCCGCGACATTCTGCAATTTTCTTTTACGGGCGGTGTCAACCATTACATGAGCCATGGCAATCACTACTCGCATACCTACACCAACTGGTTTTGTGAGGCAGAAGCCTCATTAAACTACAAACAGTTCTCTCTGTTCTGGCAGATAAACACCAATTGGAACAATTTCTGGGGAGAAACCCTCTCGGGAGGAGAAAACATCCAGATGTTAGCTGTATATTACAAGCATAAGAATCTTCGGGTAGGAGTCGGTGCATTCAATCCTTTCACCGACAACTATAAAGTACAAAGCGAAAACTGGAATAAATTCGCATCCTACAAGACAAATAATTATATAAAAGAAAGCTCCCGCATGTTCCTGGTGAACTTTTCCTACAACTTCTCGTTCGGCCGCAGTTTCAAGACAGCACAGCGGAAGGTAAACAACAGTGACAATGACTCGGGAGTAATGGGCACGGGGAAATAGGCTCAGACCATTTTATTGATTTCCCCGTCAATCAGATGTATCGTCCGGTCGGTGAGCTGCGCCAGTCCTTCATCATGGGTTACGATAACAAACGTTTGTCCGAAACGGTTACGTAAATCAAAAAAGAGCTGGTGCAGTTCTTCCTTATTATGGGTATCCAAGCTGCCGGAAGGTTCATCTGCCAGCACCACTGCTGGATGATTGATGAGAGCACGGGCCACCGCCACACGCTGCTTCTCACCTCCCGACAACTCATTCGGCTTGTGGGAGGCCCGTTCGGCAAGCCCCATGAATTCAAGAATTTCCGTAGCCGCCTCCTTGGCTTCCTGCTGTCCTCTTCCGGCAATGAAGGCTGGTATCATTACATTCTCCAAAGCCGTAAACTCCGGCAGCAGTTGATGGAACTGGAACACAAAGCCGATATGGTGGTTGCGGAATGCGGAAAGTTCCTTCTCCCTCATACGGTTGACTTGTGTACCGTCAATAACCACCGAACCGCCATCCGGCATATCCAACGTACCCATGATTTGCAGCAAGGTAGTTTTACCCGCTCCACTGGGGCCTACAATGCTGACAATCTCCCCTTTCTCTATCTCCAGGTCAATACCCCGCAACACTTGCAGGTTACCGAAACTCTTCGTTATATTCTCTAAATGAATCACTAGGCTATTTACAATTTGACAATTTACTATTTACTATTTGATAGTTTTCTTTCAAGTGCTATTACTATAGTCTTTTAATTACATATTCGGCCAAATAGCAGCCAAAAACTGCGGGCATGTAGCTCACTGTTCCACAGGTGGACTTCTTGTTCATCTCGTCGTCCGTCAGCAAAACGGCATTCGGATCAGCCTGTTCGGTGCTGAAAACAACTGGAAGTTTCCGCTTTATGCCCATTTTTTGCAGACGCTTACGCACAGCCTTGCTCAACCCGCAATGATAGGTATCCCAGATATCGGCAAAGCGCACTTGCGAAATGTCACTCTTTGCTCCTGCCCCCATGCTGGACACTATCTTGATATGCCGCTTCATGCTTTCCGCTATCAAGTGGCATTTTGGAGCAAGCGTATCGATGGCATCCACCACAAAGTCATAAGCCGCATCATCCAGCAGTTCCGGTATGTTCTCATCTTTCAAGAATACGGGCAACACTCTCAGTTCCAGAGCCGGATTAATGTCCCTGAAACGTGATGCCAATATCTCCGCCTTCTTTTGCCCCAGGGTAGAATGCAGAGCCGGCAACTGACGGTTTATATTCGTAGGCTGCACGGTATCGGCATCGACAATCGTCATCCGCCCCACTCCGGCACGGCATATCATCTCGGCCGCATAAGCACCTACACCACCCAGTCCTACGACAAGTACATGTGCCCGGCGCAGGCGTTCCATTTTTTCATCTCCTAATAAAAGTTGCGTTCGTTGTTGCCAATCTTCCATTTTCACCACAGATTACACGGATTTACACAGATTTTTGTCAATTATCAATTGTCAATCGTCAATTCTTCTTGAACCATTTATAGAACCATTTGCCTACCTTCTCGTAGTGCTGCGACTCGTTGTTACCACGCGGGTTGGAGAAGGATACCGCATCCTGCGGCTCGCCCAGTTGGTCGGGATAGAGTACTATCAGGCTGTTATTTGCAAAGTACTTGCTGATTTGTGCCGGTAGCTTCTCGAAGGAGCTGTCATAGGAGATGGAGCCCCGGCGGGCACTGATAATCACTAACAGATGGTCAAAGTTCACTTGTCCGGTCAATATCAGTAAGTCCCCCCAATCGTCCAGGCGGGAAAAGTCTGTCAATGTCTGTCCATATTTGGCTTTCACCAGCCCTTGAAGATGGGCGGTAGTCTCTTCATTGGCATAAAAATGCACCCGACAGCCCAAAGTACTCCCCAACCGGCAGAAATGTTCCACCCACTTCAGGAATCCCGCCTCATACTCGGCTTTCGGAGGTACCGCCACAATCACCCGCCTAATTGTGTTAATGGGCATCAGGAACTTGGAAACCATCACCTCGCGATGCAAGCCCTTCAGCAGATTCTCCGTCAGCATACCGAAGAATGAATCCACAATATTGACTTTACGGTGCAGACCTATAATGACATCCGTTACCGCATATTCTTTTGCTGTATGGATAATGCCCGAAGCGATATTCAAGTCGTAACGCGTGATTTGCCTCAACGGCACATCTGCCGAGGCCGTTATCATGGCAGCCTTTTCCAGATAGCGTTTCCCACGCAATTCGGCACTTTCAGAACTGCTATCGTCGTTGATGACATTCAGTGCCAACAGATTATCCCGTTGTTTCGGGTCGCGTATCACCAAAGAAAGATTTATCAGGTCTTCAATCGTATCGGGGTTGGCTATCGGAATCAATATCTTCTCCGCTTCCACGGAGCGGTTTTCTTCCAGATGCGCCTCCTCCATGGCAATCTTCCGTGCGGCACGCTCCGTAATGAACGAGCTCACAATGCAAGTTACAAGAATCAGCAGGACGGTACCATTCAAAACATCATCGTTCAGCAAGCGTTCCCCATTGGGCAGAATGATGTTGTACCCCACCAACACAGCCGCCAGCGTTGCCGCTGCTTGTGCATTGCTCAATCCGTACATCAGCTCCCGTTCAATCCCTCCCATCTTATATATTTTCTGCGTCAGCCAGCAGGCAATCCATTTACCTGCCAATGCCACCACAATCATTACAGCCGCTACTTTCAGAGCATCGCCATGACCGAAAATCACATGCACATCAATCAGCATACCCACGCCTATCAGGAAATAGGGAATAAACAAGGCGTTGCCCACAAACTCCAGATGGTTCATCAGCGGAGAGACATGCGGAATCAGCCGGTTCAATACCAAACCTGCAAGGAAAGCACCCAGGATACCTTCCATCCCCACAAACTCCATCAATCCGGCTCCGAGAAAAACCATGGCAAGCACGAATATGAACTGCATCACGTTGTCATCGTACCTCCGGAAGAACCAACGGCCTATGCGTGGAAACAGATATACAATCAAAATACCCAGGAAGATAACCTTTATAACAAGCCATACCCAAAAGAAGCCGTCCGACTCCCCCTTGAACATACCACCCACAACGGCCAGAACCAGCAAAGTGAGTGTATCTGTAACCGCCGTCCCCCCCACTGCAATGCTCACACTACGATGCCGCGACACACCGTAACGAATCACGATGGGATAGGCCACCAGCGTATGCGACGCATACATACTTGCCAGTAGAACAGAGGTCAGCACCCCGTACTTCAACAAAGCTATATTCGTTACCAAGCCTATGCCTATGGGCACAATAAAAGCCAAGAGCCCCAGAACAAGCGCTTTGCCCCGGTTCTGTTTGAAGTCTCCCATATTCATTTCCAGACCGGCAAGGAACATAATGTAATACAAGCCTACTTTGCCGAAAAGCTCAAAACTGCTATCACGCACCAAAATATTGAAACCATGCTCCCCAATGACAAGCCCCGCCAGTATCATTCCGATAATGTGCGGAATACGAAGCTTATTCAACAATATGGGAGCAAACAATATAATGAGGAGTACAAGGAGGAATATCCATGTAGGGTCGGTGATGGGAAGTTTCAAGCTGAAGTCAAACCAATCCATAGGCTATAAGTTTTAGGTTTTGAATGCAAAATAACGAAAAACTTTTCACTTTATGCGGTGTTATACAGCATTTTGTTATAAATTTGCGACCAATTCTATCTTTTTAGAGATAGTATTTCACTTTTTTATAAACTTAATTTAAAACAAAAGAAAAATGAAAGTAGCTATTGTTGGAGCAAGCGGAGCCGTGGGACAAGAGTTCCTGCGAGTGCTCGATGAAAGAAATTTCCCGTTGGACGAGTTAGTATTGTTCGGTTCTAAACGCAGTGCCGGAACCAAATATACCTTCCGCGGTAAACAAATCGAGGTGAAACTCTTGCAACACAATGATGACTTTAAAGGGGTTGATATCGCTTTCACTTCCGCAGGCGCAGGCACCTCCAAAGAATTTGCCGAAACCATTACCAAGTACGGAGCAGTGATGATTGACAATTCCAGCGCTTACCGTATGGACGACAATGTACCTTTGGTAGTGCCCGAAGTGAATGCCGCCGACGCCAAAGAACGTCCTCTCGGTATCATTGCCAACCCTAACTGTACGACTATCCAAATGGTAGTGGCACTGAAAGCCATCGAACAGCTTTCCCATATAAAGACCGTACACGTTTCTACCTATCAGGCTGCCAGTGGTGCCGGCGCCGCTGCCATGGATGAGTTGTACGAGCAGTACCGCCAGGTATTGGCAGGCGAACCCGTAACCGTTGAGAAATTCGCTTACCAGCTGGCATTCAACCTCATTCCGCAAATCGACGTATTCACCGACAACGGTTATACCAAAGAGGAGATGAAGATGTTCAACGAGACCCGCAAGATTATGCACTCTGATGTAAAAGTCAGCGCTACCTGCGTACGTGTTCCCGCTCTCCGCTCCCACTCCGAAAGTATCTGGGTAGAGACCGAGCGCCCCATCTCCATAGAAGAAGCCCGCGAAGCATTTGCCAACGGCGAAGGCTTGGTTCTGATGGACAATCCGGCAGAAAAGGAATACCCCATGCCGTTGTTCCTCGCCGGCAAAGACCCGGTTTACGTTGGCCGTATCCGCAAGGACCTCAGCAATGATAACGGATTGACGTTCTGGATTGTGGGCGACCAGATTAAGAAAGGCGCTGCACTGAATGCGGTGCAGATTGCAGAATACCTGATTAAGGAAAAGGCACTGTAAGAGAACAATGAATAAAAAATAAGGGATGTCTTAGAAATGAGACAGCCTCTTTTTTGATAACGCATTGTAAATCAGGCGTTGTTATTTGGTAGAAACCCGAATCTGTACATGTAGGGGTACATGGACGGGGTTAATACTTAAAAATCTTGTCCGGCAAATATAGCACTAAATTTCGGAGTTTACCCCTCGTAAAAGGTGTTTTTTGCGAAAGTCTGTATATACAGAGAAATGTGCCGGATGGGGCGTATCCTTGAAAGACTACACCGGAACTCAAACCATTGATTTGGTCGGGGTTCCGGTGTTTCTTTTGTGAATTTCATGGAATAGATATAATAAAGGTTGATGCTTAGGGTAACTGGTTTTTATATAGAGGTTACGTCTCTTCGCTGTCCGGAGCAAGTTCTTTTTGTCCTTTTGCAGTTTTGCGGAAAGTGCGTTAATCAAATCTTTTTTGTTCATTATTATTTATATATTTATATTTTGACGATAGGTGGGTGAATGTAATTGTTTATATATTGGTCTGAGCAATGTCGATGCTTTCCCAGACGGTGACGATTTCGCCATCGGTCTAGCACATTACCAGCCTGGATGTGCCGAGGATACGCATCCAGTTGCTTTCCGATACATAGTTCCTTTTCCGCCTTTCCTTTGCAGGGTGCTTTGCATTTGAAAGAATCTTTCTTTTCCCCTTCCAGCCATGCGGACAAGATTTTGCCGTCATAGACTATGGCAATGGAATACCAATGGTCGGTGACAAACTCAGCTACCTTATATTCCGAGAACTTAATGGCACACCAATCTATTGCCGCAACGTAGAGCAATCCATCCATGATACCCATCTGAAACATATCCTGCTGTTCGAGAATCGATCCGTTCTGTGTGTTTTTGAAACAAACCGTAGTGAAGATTGTGAAAGGTTTGTCGCCTTTCAAAGAAAATTCAGGAACAGAAGTCGCAGGGATATAGGCATAATCGAATCCCACGATGCCGTAGCCTGTTATGAGGGCTTTGAATGCTCCCGGTATTGTTTCCTTCTCAGTCATGGCGTATCTTTCTGTCTTGCTGTTGTGATTAATAAATTAGTTGAATCTCTCTCGTTTGCGCACTTCCCCGCTGCGAGGCGGGGAAGTGCCTTATCTGACACCCGGACATTAACGCATGGCTGCCCGAATAGCTGTTTGAATTGAATTTACACCTCGCCAATCATACTCCGCTGTACTGTTCTTTTTCCGTATGCACCATGCGGTGACGCATCGGCGGGCATATTAGTCACCACCGTTGCTCTTAAAAGTCGAGCATAAAACGAACTTTATGGCTGAGATCTTTATTCATAGCACCGGCACTAGAATCAGACATCATTAAATTTGCTGTATTAGAAGTCATCTCAGTGCTTGTCCAGTAGCCATCCGAATAATTGCTTGGTATAAACAATGTAGTTCCTGATATTGCCGTGATTTTGTTGTTAATGGTGCTTACTACCTTAAAAAGGTCTATGTATTCCCTATAAGCCGGAACACACCATCCGTTATTTCCGGTGCTTGTCCGCAGCTCCTGGCAGGCGTTAAAAATAGGATAATCACTAAGGGTGTATGTTCCTTCAGATACCTTCGTGAATATCATGTCTGTATTTTCTTTGCCGCTTGTTCCCGATGTTGCTCCGGTTGCCACATCTTTCGGCCCCCACTTAAGACCGGTTTGCTCCGTGAGCGAGACCACCTTGCCACTACCGTCGGCGTTTACTTTATAAACCACGCCGAGAATGGGGTTGCCGTCAGTTTCTTTATTTTCCGTACTCCATGTGCCGTCCTTGTAGTAGTAGTCGCCCACCTTTGCATTTGCAGATATGATTTTCTCTTCAGTACCTGTCCATCCTGCATCCATTGTCACGGTCAGTTTCACGTCTTTGATGGGTTCCAGCTTTTCCGAAATCAGGCTTCCGGTAGCGTTGGTCTTGTAGTTGCGCTTGAGGGGGATTCCGGCAGGGATGTCGACCGGCTGCAACTCTTTACCCGTCGTCCCTGTAAAGGTCAAAGAAATACTGCCTAAAGTGGAAGAGGCATTGGTAAAGATATAGTCGGAGAAAAGAGTCTGCGGTTCGTTTGATTTGCCGCTGAGATACAGCTCAATCGTGCTACTCTGGTCACTATCGACTGTCCCGTTCAGTACATTAAACATGGCAGGTACGCTGTACTTGGCTTCCAGCCCGCTGCAATAGCTGTAGTTTGTAACATCCTTTTCTTTTATCGTCAGTTTGGCAAACGGGCGGGTCAGTGCAGGGATAGAGGGATTTGTCACGGCTGCCGCGTCTTTCTCTAATTTATAGTGACCGAAGAAAGCATCCCGGACATCGGTGTTAAAGACGTATGCTCTTCTAATAATCGAGATGGCTTTCAGACCGTCGCTGGGGTTATTAGTGACATAAAACTTGTCCTTGTAATGCAAGATGTCCATGCCTCCGATTGAGACATCTTCAAGTGCTACCCCCTTTTCGATAAAGTCCGCCCAGAAAAGGCAGTCGTATGTGCCTTTATCTATCTTGAAATCGAATACTACGTTGTCGCCGGTCAGTTTCACTTTTTCTTCCCGGTATTTCAACGCAGGGCTTGCGTCTCGCGTCCAT